>ERZ773194.1333-NODE-1333-length-27404-cov-14.743208_pt1 | contig 27404 bp, 26 predicted proteins | sample MGYA00511240_ERZ773194 | MGnify/ENA primary metagenome ERZ773194 (study PRJEB29015, sample SAMEA2737774) | human gut metagenome | biome: human gut; feature: human-associated habitat; material: faeces | place: China | collected 2012 ... | reverse complement strand
TGAAATCAAAGGGACCGGAACAAAGTGTGAAATATAGCTTTGTAACGAGTGGCAGTGCTATTATTATCAATTTGGAAGAAGCTCCTGAAGTGTTGGAGAAAACGATTGTCAATGTAGCGTTGAAGGATGTGCGCGATCTGAACGGCAATGTCGATCCTACGGTTTACCGTTGGAGTGCGTATGTCGACCGCAATCAGTTGAGATGGGGAGAAAGCGAAGTCGTGATTGACAAGAAACAGTATGAAGAGTATGAGTTTGTTGTTCCTCTGAATAATATCGGAGGTAGTGTCAAGAACTTCACGATCGAAGGCCTTCCGTCATGGCTTACTGCCGATCCGATGAGCGGAGAGATCGATCCGAAAGGTACTCAGAAGATCACTTTCACGATAAATGAAGGTACTAATGTCGGTACATACGAAGAGGTTATTTATGCTCGTGGTGAAAATAATGTTACCGAACCGTTACCTATCTCGGTAAAAGTGAACGGAGAGAGACCTGCATGGAATGTAAACCCGGCCGACTATAAATATAATATGTCGGTATTTGGCAAGATGCGTTTCAATACGGTATTCTCTACCGATAAAGAAGATCTGCTGGCAGCATTCCAGAATGGGAAATGTATTGGCGTTGCTAATAACAGTTATGATCGTGACCACGATATGTGGTACACATTCTTGACCGTTTACAATAACGAAAAACAATCTGGAGATATCGAATTCCGTATGTGGGATGCAAGTACCGGAAAGACTTATCTTGCAACACCGACTCCAGAAAGAACGATAACATTTGTAAACGATGGTGTGGTCGGTACGGCTAAAGACCCGATCGTGTTCGACGGCAAAGAGATTTTCTTCCAGAATTTGAGTCTGGTTAAGGGCTGGAATTGGATTTCGTTCAATCTTTCGAATTCTAATTTGCCGAATGTGTCGGCGATGTTGATGAACGGATCTTGGACGACATCGGATGTAGTGAAGAGCCGGGATTATTTCGACTCTTATTCGAGAACAAAAGGCTGGACAGGATCTTTGACGAAAAACGGAGGATTTGACAATGTTTCACTCTTTATGCTACATTCTTCCGATGACCAGATATTGAGTACGGACGGAGCAATGATCGATCCTAAGACGATGCCTATAACGGTACTCGGCGGTCGCTGGAATTATATCGGTTACTTGCCTTCGTCCAATATCACGGTAAAAGAAGCTTTGGCGGGATATGACGCAAAAGAAGGAGATATTATAAAATCTCAAAGCCAGTTTGCAATGTATTCCGGTACGGGTTGGATCGGTAATCTGAAGTATATGGAACAGAACAAGGGGTATATGTTATTGCGTACGGCTTCTGACGATGTTGCCTTTACTTATCCTTCTACATCGGGATCTTTATCGAACAAGAGCATTTTGCGTAAGAACAGACGTTCGGCAGATGAGAACGTACAGGAAACTTATGTAAATAACAATTATGCCGAGAATATGAGTATTGTCGCTATCTCGGAAGATGTCGAATCGGGAGATAAGATTCTTGCTTATGTTGACGGAGTGCTGAGAGGCGTGAGCGATTGTGTCGGTGTTAATGACAAGCAACTCAATTTTATTTCCGTATCGGGAGAAAGTGGCGATCGCGATGTGACGTTCGAACTGGAAAGAAACGGAGACGTGGTAGCTCGTGCCAAGACGACATTTGCTTATCGGTCGAATGCTGTGATCGGAACACTTGACCAACCGGCGGTTATCGATTTCAGTGCACCGGAAGACAATATTTCGGTTTATCCGAATCCGTTTACCGATAAACTGAATATCTATGTTAAGGCAAAAGCCGATGATGTGGTTGAAGTAGCTGTTTATGACGTTATGGGACGTAAGGTAATGCAATGGGCGAAAGAAACACTCAAGAGTGATTTCTACCATATAACTTGGGACGGAATTACGAATAGTGATGCTTGCGCTCCGGGAATTTATCTCGTACGAATTACTCTTAACGGAGAAACCGTTGTACGTAAAGTAGAAAAACAATAGTTAAAAAGATCTGTTTCTACCTTCCTTTATAGGGGGGTAGAAACAGTTTAATATAGTAAATATGAAAAAAATAGCAGTAAAATATTGTATGCTTTTATTTGTGCTTGCCATTTGTTTGGGAAGTTGCAAAGAAGAGGAGGTCTATACGACATTTCCCGCTCCTGTTTGGCAGGTAGATGACGCGAAATATTCGGTGAGTATGACAGCTGTCGTTGTATTACCGGAGAATTTGCAGACTTACTTTCAGACGAATGATCAGATTGCGGCTTTTATAAATGGCGAGTGCAGGGGAGTAGGCCAGCTTATCGATAACGCTTTTTTTATTACGATAAAGGGAACTCCTGAAGAGAACTCGAAAGTATCGTTCTGTTATTATAATACGCGAAATCAGTATATGTATGCGACTGATGCGAACTTGTCGTTCGAGCCGGATGCCATTTATGGCACGGCAGATGCACCCGAAGTGTTGGTACTGAACATAATTCAATAATTTGATAAGGTAAAAAATAATCATGAAAAAAATAAATAAGTATATTATTGTGTGTATGTTATCTTCTCTTTGTCTTTTGAACACTGTTGCTCAGACTAAGGGAAATATATCGGATATTCGTTCTAATTGGTATATCGAGATGGGTGTCGGTGCTCAGGTATTGTTTTCTGCGGATGCATCGAAGCTTAATTTCGGAGACCGTATTACACCTTCTATTTCGGTGACAGGAGGTAAATGGTTTTCTCCTTATTGGGGGATTCGTGTTCAAATACAAGGTTATAGCTTTAACGGGAATAGCTCAACAAACGGGCTGTATTTGGGAAATCCTTTGAATAACGGGCTTATTTACGGATCTAATGATCCGGTGAGGAATGAAAGCGTGATACGTCCTGATGGTAGTTATCGTCACTATTTGCGTTATATGAACATGCATGTCGATTTTCAGGTGAGTCTTGCTAATTTGATAGGAGGATACAAGCCTGAACGGAAGTGGGACATCATTCCGGTTGCGGGGATCGGATATGCTCATGCTTTTGCCTATAAGGGGACTCCGAAAACGAATATCATTTCTACCAATTTTTCTTTGATGGGAAAATATAAATTGCCGAAGGGGTTTGATGTGAATCTGGAGGTTCAAAGCGCATTATTCCCCGATCAGTTCGACGGACGTATTACGGGTGGAATGTATGAAAGCAGTTGTGCCGTTATGCTTGGGGTAACTTATAATTTCGGAAGCCGGGGATTTGCCGTAACGAAAAATACGTCAAAACATAAGCACAGAGTGGCAAGAGGGTCGAGAAAGGTGCGTTATGTGCAGATTATTAATCCTGAAGCGGCAGAAAGAAAGGTTGAGGTTATAAGGACTGTAAATGACACGGTTTTTATTAATAAAGAGGTTAAAGTGCGAGAAGAAGTTCCGGTAAGAACTAACGAACCGGTTATGTTGGGATCGATTCTTTTCGATATAAACAAGACTATGCCGATGCAAGGGCAGGAGATCACATTTGTCAATATTGCGAAATTTATGAGTGATTACCCTGAAGCGAAAATTCGTCTTGCAGGTTATGCCGACCAACAAACCGGTACGCCTCAGTATAATCTGAAGCTTTCTACAAAACGAGGAATCTCGGTTAAAGATATCTTGGTAAAGCAGTATAATATCGACCGCAAACGGATCGAGGTTCAAGGAGTGGGGACAGATGCCCAGCCTTATGAACGGGATAAATGGAATCGGGTAGTTATAGTTACTGCCGTTGATTTTTAAGATCGGTTTAGAACAATGTTTGAATACCTATTTATGGGTAATGAGTTCTTGTTTTTTCACCGAATGTGGGTATTGTGGATGCATTATTCCGATATTATTTTTGTATCGAAGAATTTGAATTACAGCAAACATTGTTCTTAGGTCGTACTAATTTATGTGTAAGAAAGCCTTTCCTGACGGTAAAGGCTTTCTTATTTACCTCTATATATCGCTTTTAGAGAGCCGATTGCGAGTTTTCCCTCTACTTGAAGAGGAATTCTCCGTGAGTCATCGCTGATCCATGCTGTAATATTATCACTTACTTTTTCTTCTTTATCATCGAAAAAATGTAATTTGATCTTGTATGCTCCGAAAGGTGTTTTCCGTAAGTCCAGTACTGTCCTACCTAAATATTCGGCAGAAAGATGTTCTATATGATTCCCGGTGAAAATATCTACGTTTATGCGGTCTCCTATATTTTTTGTTGAAAAATCTATTGTGCGCAGGTAATAAAATACGCTGAGCATGTCATAAGAGCAATTGCTTGATGTAATGAGATAATCTTCTATTGCGTTTCGTTTGGGTCTGTATAGAGTGATGTTTCCGGTACAGATACCGTTAGAATAACTGTATCGTGTCACGTCTTTGCGGTAAGTTCGGTCTTCATCTGAAATTTTAGCGTAATAGTGAGGTATGAGCCCGTCTTTATACATAATGGAAACAAGTGTGTCTCGGACTCTGAAAATACGGTCGGCAAAAGCCAAAGTGCGAGCAGTTAGTAATGATTTATAGTATTCCGTTCCGTCTTGGGAGCGGGTAACATTTATATCCAGACTGGCTACTGCTGCACGTTTCCAGATAAATCCCCATTGATATATGACATCATACGGAAGAGATTCTTTTTTGAAGTCCCATTTGACAGGGCATTGAGCCGACCCTTTCGGAATACAAAATGCAAGAAGTATTATTAACAGGCTAACGGTAAGAGCCTTGACTTCGAGGAGTGATTGCTCCTGAGGGTCGGTTGGAATATACAGGTCCTTCTTCTTTATTATCGTTTTGAGAATCATCCTTTTTTTCGTCTTTGGGTTTATTTTTGGTTATATCCAGCGGTTTTTGTTTATCCAGCGGTAGAGCGTAGACATCCCATGTCTGTTCTACATCCCAATTGGCTTTTAAATCGATAGATGTAGGATAGTAGAAAACTTCTTCGGGCTGCTCAAAAGTGAGCTGCTGTATTTGCAGGAGTTCCGCTCCATGGAACACTTCAAACTGGAACTGATCGAATATCTAGATTACTACAACAACCGCAGGATCAAGGCAAAGCTAAAGGGCTTGCCGCCTGCAATTCACAGGCAGCAAGCCCTTTCGGCTGCTTGAACAATTTTTGCTTCAGAATATTGTCTAACTTTTTGGGGTCACTTCAATGCGTCCGGCGGTTATCTTTTTATCTGGAGGAAAACGACTATGCGAGACTACCATGGATGCAGCATCTGCGGACGGAAATTCCCAGAAGATGCGCTGACGCTGTTTGCGGGAGCTTATTTCTGCGAACACTGCCTTAACGAAGAAACGATTGTCTGTGCCGACTGCGGGACCCGGCTCTGGAATGATTCCAACGCCGGGTCTGACGATCACCCGCTCTGCCAGCGGTGCTATGACAGCTCTTACACGACCTGCGAGCGCTGCGGACGGCTGCTTCTGTATGATGATGCCTGTTATCTGAACAACGGCGATGAAGATTATCCGTATTGTGAGAGCTGCTACCAGCAGCTTCGGCGGGGTGGTATCCACAGCTATGATTACAAGCCGCTGCCGATTTTCTACGGCGCGGGACCGCGCTATTTCGGCGTGGAGCTGGAAATCGACGGAGCTGGGGAATACGACAGCAACGCGGACAAAATTCTTGCCATCGGCAATCACGGCGAGCCGCGCGTGTACTGCAAGCATGATGGCAGTCTGGACGAGGGCTTCGAGATCGTCAGCCACCCGGCCACGCTGGACAGCCATATGCACAGCTTCCCGTGGGAGCAGATGATGGATGCGGCAGTTGCGATGGGCTATCGTTCCCATCAGGCCACCACCTGCGGTCTGCACGTCCATATCAGCCGGGACGCCTTTGGCCGAACCGAGCAGGCACAGGAGGCCGCGATTGCCCGCCTGCTGTTCTTCGTGGAAAAGCATTGGAACGAGCTGCTGAAATTCAGCCGCCGGACAAACCGCCAGTTGGAGCGCTGGGCGGCGAGATACGGCTACAAGGACACGCCGAAGGAAATGATGGATCATGCCAAGAGCTATCACTATGGGCGATATACCTGCGTGAACCTGACGAATACGGAAACCGTGGAAATCCGGATTTTCCGCGGAACGCTCAAATACAATACATTTATCGCGACCTTGCAGTTGGTGAACCGCCTCTGTGATGTCGCGATTTATCTTACGGATTCGGAGCTCCACGCCATGTCATGGTCGGATTTCACGGCGGGTATCACTGAACCGGAGCTGATCCAGTATCTGAAAGAGCGGCGGCTGTATCTCAACGAGCCGGTAGAAAGTGAGGTGGAGCTGTAATGTGCTGCCTGTTTGGACTTTATGATTACGGCGGAACGCTGTCCGCAAAGCAGAAGAACCGGATGATTGCGGCTTTGGCCGCCGCCAGCGAGGTGCGCGGGATTGACGCAACCGGGATCGCGTATTGCATGAACGGCCATCTGAGCGTCTACAAACGGCCTCTCCCGGCGCATTGGATGCGGTTCCGCATCCCGGAACAGGCAGCCGCCGTGATGGGGCATACCCGCATGACAACGCAGGGATCGGAATACCGGAATTATAATAATCATCCTTTCTCCGGAAAGGCAGGCCAGCCGTTCGCGCTGGCGCATAACGGCGTCCTTACGAATGACGGACTTTTGCGCAGACAGGAAAAGCTGCCCGTTTCCAAAATCGAAACGGACAGCTTTATCATTGTGCAGCTTTTGGAGCAGGCGGGCAGCATCGGCTTTCAGACGCTTCGCACTGCTTCGGAGCAATTAGCCGGTTCCTTCACCTATACGGTTCTGGATGGCGGCGGGCGGCTTTATATCGTGCGCGGGAACAATCCGTTTTGCCTGTACCATTGGCCGGAACAGGGGCTGTATCTCTACGCCTCCACGCAGGCGGTGCTGGATGCGGCTGTGTTCAAGATCCGGAAGCTGTTTTCCGGAAGTATGCAGAAAATTCCGGTTGAAGAAGGAGAGATTCTTCGCCTATCTCCGGATGCCAGCCGGGCAAGCGAAACTTTTTCTATGAAAAAGCTCTATCAATTCCAGCTCTGCCAGTCCCCGTATTACGGCTCCTGCTGGCCGGATGTACAGGACAATACCGGCTACGCCGAGGAGCTTCGCCGGATAGCCCCGGCATTCGGATTCTCGACGAAGGACGTGGACACACTGCTTCGCGGCGGAATGCTGCCGGAGGAGATTGAGGAGTATTTCTATTGCGCAGAAGGGAGGGAAAATGTATGGTCTGGTATGTGCTCGGATTTTTGATTACGGCTGCTGTGATGCTGCTCAGCAGCTGTCAGTTTGCCGGAAAATGATAAACCTTGCTGCCATCGCCAACGCGCTGTCCGCGCTCCTGAAGGGAGCGCTGCTGGCTTTGGAGCTGCTTGGTTCTTATGACGCAGAGAAATAACAAAACCGCAGGGGCATGCCGGTATGTCCCTGCGGTAACTTTATGACATTGGATCTGCCAGGACGCTTTGATAGTTTCTTCTGGCGTACAAAATGCGGCGGATCTGTACGGTATCGCCGACGACAACATAGAACACCAGATATTTCTCTACAAGCAAATAGCGATACCCCTTAGCGGCCAGTGCTGCATCGCGCGGTCTTGGGCAGCGGAACGGCATGTGGGACAGGCTGCTGATCTGTTCGACCAGCAGGTCATAATACCGCAGCGCGGCCTGCGCGGAAAGTGTGTTGAGATAATCAACGATCTGCTGCAGGTCGCGCTTGGCTGCCGGATAGATCTTGACCTTATAAACGTCCATGCACCAGCCCCCGCAGCTCTCCGGCGACCCGCAGAAAGTCTTCGCCTTCCGCGCCGTCTGCAAGTTCGGCTTCCGCGACAGAGAGCTTGGAATACAGATCGATCAGCGCCTGCTGCCGCTCATACTCCGCCATGCTCTGCACGACCATATCGCCGGTGCCGTTTCTTGTGATAAAGACCGGCTCGCGGGTCTGCTTGCAAAAATCAGAAATTTCATTCGCGCTGTTGCGCAGATCAGAAATCGGACGAATATTTGGCATACTGCATCCCTCCCTGGTTGCAGTATAGCAGAATTATGAGTATTTTACAAGCAAAATTACGATAAATTTCAGAGCTGGACAAGCGTTGTCCAGTACAGGGATTATGATTAAAGAAAAGGATGTGATATATATGGAGCTATCGGTTTCAATCGACCAGAATCAGCTCAAGGAGCTGCTTTTGCAGGTTGGGCTTGTCCGGCCCGTTTTTATCTGGGGTGCGCCCGGAATCGGGAAGTCCGCGATTGTAGAGCAGTTTGACGCAGAGCTGGGCCTGCCCTGCGTCTGCCTGACAGGAAGCCAGCTTGCCCCGGAGGATCTGATCGGAGTGCCGCAGATCGTAAACGGTACAAGCGTCTTATGCCCGCCTCGCTGTCTGGTTCAAAAAGAGCCGTTCTGCTTGTTTCTGGATGAACTGAACGCCTGCTCCCTTGAGGTGCAGAAAGCGTTCTATTCGCTGATTTTGGAGCGCAGAATCGGAGAATATCATTTGCCGGACGGCTCGATCGTCGTCGGCGCAGGGAACCGTATGCAGGACAACGCAATCACACGGCAGCTGCCGTCTGCGCTGATAAACCGGATGGTACACGTCGAGCTGCGCCCAAGCAGCCGCGTCTGGCTGGAATGGGCGGCGGAAAATGGGATTCATCCGTATGTTTATGACTATCTCTGTGCAAGGCCGGATCATCTATGGAGTCAGCCGACGAAAACAGAGGAACCGTTTTCGTCTCCGCGCAGCTGGCACATGCTGAGCGACGCACTGTATGGCTGCGGTGCTTCTGTTTCAGAACAGCAGCTGTCCGTCCTTGCATACGGTCTGCCGGGACGCACGGCGTTCTCCATCTATCGCTTCGACGACCGCGACAAGACCGCCCTCGCATGGCTGATCTTCTGCGGCGCGTATCTCATTTCCGGCTGGATGGCAGGCGGGACGTATTTCCGCTACTATCCGACCGTGAAAACTGCCGTATGGACGCCGATGACCGTGAGTTTTATGTTCGTCTATCTTGCGCTGGTGCTGACACCGGTAATGCTCGACCGAAGGGAGGACAGGCAATGGAAGTCTTTACAATCAACCATCTGAATTTTGTATACCCGGAACAGGAAAAGAACGCGATTTCCGACCTGTCGCTGTCCGTCCGTCCGGGAGAGTTTCTGGTACTCTGCGGCCCTTCCGGATGCGGGAAATCGACGCTTCTGCGGCAGCTCAAAACGGTTCTTGCGCCGCATGGCCGCAGAAGCGGCGAGATCCTGTTCGACGGCAGAAATCTTGATTCCCTAGACCAACGCGAACAGGCCGAGAAGATCGGCTTTGTGCAGCAAAGTCCGGAGAATCAGATCGCGACCGACAAGGTCTGGCACGAGCTGGCATTCGGACTGGAATCCCTCGGCTACGATACGCCGACGATTCGCCGCCGCGTTGCGGAAATGGCATCGTTTTTCGGCATCCAGACATGGTTCTATAAATCCGTTACGGAGCTGTCCGGCGGACAAAAGCAGCTCTTGAACCTCGCATCCGTGATGGTGCTTCAACCGAAAGTTTTAATTCTGGACGAGCCAGCTTGACCCCATTGCCACATCCGACTTCCTTGCCACCCTCGGCAAGATCAACCGGGAGCTTGGCACGACGATCATCCTGACGGAACACCGTCTGGAAGAAGCGTTTGGCTTTGCATCGCACGTGGCGGTCATGGACGGTGGCAAGCTCCTTTGCACCGGCACGCCCGCCGAAGTGGGCGCGGAACTGAAAAGCAGCGGCAACGCGATGTTCCTCGCCATGCCCGCCGCTATGCGCATCTGGGCGGCGTCGGATTCCGCAGCCCCCTGCCCCATTTCCGTCTGTGACGGCCGGAACTGGCTGCTCGATTATGCGAAAACGCATAAACTGCAATCCGTTCCAGAAGAAAGCAAAAACGCACCGGACACGGAAACCGTTGTCTCGGCGCAGGAACTCTGGTTCAAGTATGACAAAGACCTGCCCGATGTCGTGAAAGATTTGTCCTTGGAGCTGCACAAGGGCGAATTTCTGACCCTGCTTGGCGGCAACGGCACGGGCAAAACGACTACGCTCAAGCTGCTGGCAAGCCTGCAAAAGCCGTATCGAGGGGAATTGACTATCAGCGGCAGCGTCGGAATGCTGCCGCAGAATCCGCAGGCGCTTTTTGTGAAATCCACGGTGCGCGCAGATTTATTGGAGATTTTACCAAAATCCGAACGCAAAACCGAGCGGCTTGCACAAGTCGTTTCCCTCTGCAAGCTGGCGGAGCTGCTCGACTGTCACCCCTACGACCTTTCGGGCGGCGAACAGCAGCGCGCAGCATTGGCGAAAATTCTCTTGCTGCATCCCGACATTCTGCTCCTTGACGAGCCGACAAAGGGGCTGGACGCGGAGTTCAAACAGGTTTTCGGGCAGATTTTGCGGACGTTGCAAGCGTCCGGTGGGGCAATTCTGATGGTCAGCCACGACATCGAGTTCTGCGCAAAGTACGCCAACCGCTGCGCCCTGTTCTTTGACGGCAATATCGTCACGGAATCCGAGCCGAAAACGTTTTTCAGCGGCAACAGCTTCTACACAACCGCCGCGAACCGCATTGCGCGGGATGTGCTGCCGGAAGCGGTCACGCCGGAGGACGTGATCGTCGCCTGCGGCGGCGCAGTCCAGCCGGAACCGGCGCTGCCGGAATATCGGCGCATCCCGCCCGCGCCGGAAAAGGAAACGCAGGCGATGAAAAAACTTCCGGTCTGGCGCAAACTCCTTGCCGCCGTGTCCGGCATCGTGTCGCTGGTGCTGATTGTGCAGGCCATTGGCGTAACCGATCTGACAAAGCTCGTGGACGCGGTCGGGCTGACAAATCTTGCAGGTGACCAGCTCAAGCTCTACGGTGTTTTGCTCGTTTCGCTGCTCGTCTTTGCGCTCTCAATCAGCCGCAGGGCGGACAGACCGGACTATCTGGTGCAGACGCCGCTGGAAAAGCGCAAGCTTCACAAGCGGACAATCGCTGCGTCATTGCTTATTCTGCTTCTGATTCCGCTGACACTGTTTATCGGAGTGTATTATTTCGCAGGACGCAAATATTATTTCATTTCGCTTTTGATTTTGCTGGAATGTATGCTTCCGTTCTTCCTCATCTTCGAGAGGCGCAAGCCGCAGGCGCGGGAGCTGGTGCTCATTGCGGTGCTTGTGGCGCTGAACGTCGCTGGCCGTGCCGCATTCTTCATGCTCCCGGAGTTCAAGCCGGTTGTGGCAATGACGATTCTCGCGGGCGTGGCCTTCGGCGGCGAAACGGGTTTCCTCGTCGGAGCCATGACCATGCTGGTCTCGAATATGCTGTTCTCGCAAGGCCCGTGGACGCCGTGGCAGATGTTCGCCATGGGCATCACCGGCTGGCTGGCAGGGATTTTGTACCGCAAGGGCGTGCTTCGCCGGTCAAAACTCAGTCTCTGCATCTATGGTGTGCTTGCGTCCACGGTTCTATATGGCGGAATCATGAATCCCGCGTCGGCGCTCATGTGGGCGCAGACGGTCAATTGGAAACTCCTTTTAAGCTATTATATGACTGGTGTCCCGGTCGATCTGGCGCGTGCCGCGGCAACCTTCTTTTTCCTGTGGCTCGGCAGCGAACCGATGCTGGAGAAGCTCGACCGCATACAGACTAAATATGGGCTGGCCGCATAAAAAACGGACTCAGGGAGGACACTCTGAGTCCGTTTTGTGGTGAAATTATTTTCGCAGCAGAACAGCGCTGCCCTTGCCGCTGAGTATCAGTACGCCGTTTTCCGGCGCTTCGCCCGCAAGCGCTTCCCAACCGGACGGAATCGCAACGGTACGCGAGTCCGTCGTATTATTGACGAGGAAGAGAAGACCGTGCTTCTCGCCCTCGCGTAGGCAGATCTCCACACCGGCAGGAGCCGCGAGGACAGGCGCAACATCGGTTCCCTGCACGGCGTAATCCAGCACAGCATCAACGCCGCCCGCTTCGAGCTTGGTGCCGATATAAATTGCCCGGCCAGCGCCGAAGCTGTTTTCGCAGATGCAGGGAGTACCGGCGTAGAAGTCCTCCGCATAAACGCCGAGACTCTTTGCACCCGTCAGATGGATCACGTCGCACATGAAGCCGCAGCTGTAATCCTGCCCGCCGAGCGCACTGTCCGTTTTGACACGGTTGTGCTGATTTGCCGTCAGCGCATCGGTTTCCTCAACCCAGAGGCCGCAGACATCCTTCAGAATGCCCGGATATCCGCCCGGATAGAGGCAGTCGTTGAGATCGGCCATGCCGCTGTAATACGTCGTGACGAAGCTGCCGCCGGACTGCACATAGCGCGTGATCTCCTGCCCGAAGCTCTCGGGCAGCATGTACAGCATCGGTGCAACGACGAGCGAATAGCCGCTCAGATCGGCTGTCGCCGGCAAAATATCGACGGCGATATTCCGCTCATTGAAATAGCGGTAATAATATTCGACCTCGTTCATGTAATTCATGCGCTTCTGGATCGAGCAGGGGATCTCCACGCCGTACATGGTATCAAAGTCCAGAATCACGGCGACCTTTGCGTGCACATGCGTCTCAGACAGATATGGTTCGATTGCCTTGAGCTTTTTTGCAAGACTCTGCAGTTCGCGGCCCGTGCGGGTATTTACATGGCCGCAATGGTCAATCATGGCGCCGTGGAATTTTTCAAAGCCGCTGCGGTTTTTACGGATCTGGAAGAACAGCGAGGAATCTGCACCGTGGCCGAGTCCCTTGAGCGCAATCAGCTCGACCTCGCCGGGGCGCTTGACCGGAACCGTCTGTGCCCAGCTTGCCTGACTCGGGGTCATCTCCATGAGCATGAAGTTCTTGCCCGGTGCGTGCAGTCCGCGGCAGATGTCGTAGCACATGGCGCTCTTGGCCGGATGCTCGTCGGGAGCAGGATAGCTGTCGTAGGCAATTACGCTGGAAGCGGCGCAGACGCGGCGGTAATCCAGCGTGCGGAACTGGAAATTGTTCGTCACAAGCGCGTCCGGGATATATTTGTGGATTGCGTCGCGTTCAATTTCATAGCATTCACGCAGGGATTCGGAGAAAAAACGCAGATACTCAATCGCTTCCGTCGAGCGGAAATGGCAGTCGAAGCCGTCGATGCCGTTCATATTGGGCGCGAATTCCGTTGTGGTCTTGGGCGGGTCGATCTGCTCCCAGTCGGTATAGGTGTGACCCCAGAAGGCAGTCGTCCACTGCTCATTGAGATTGTCCAGCGTGCCGAATTTCTTCCGCAGGTACCGGCGATAGGCCTTTGCGCAGTTGTCGCAGTAGCAGACGATGCCAACCTCATTTGCCATGTGCCAGAGCTTGATGTTCTGATTGTTCTGATAGTGCTCGGCCAGATGCTCGACCGCGGTTTTGACCTCGCGGCGGTAATCCGGGCTGTTGGTGCAGTAAATCTCGCGGCGACCGGTTGTGTAATGCAGATCATTGATGTCCGTCATCATGATCTCGGGGTATTTTTTGCCCATCCAGTTGGGAACAGCCGTTGTAGCTGTGCCCATAATGATCCGGATGCCCGCGTCTGTCAACAGATCGACAATTTTATCAAGTTTGTTGTAATCAAATACGCCTTCGGCTGGCTGGTTCATGACCCAGCTATGTACGTTGATTGTCACCGTATTGACGCCGAGCTCCTGCATGAGGCGGATGTCCTCCTGCCACGTTGCCTCATCCCACTGCTCCGGGCAGTAATCGCCGCCGAAGGGAATGCAGCCAAATTGTTCAATAATCATGTGTATTTCCTCCTGTTTTGATAAAAAACTGGCCGACTTTCGCCGGCCAGTGCTTGTTTTCATTAACCGGCCAGATTGTGCCAGGACTGCGTAAAGCCTTCGAGCATCTGCTCCTTGGTGCACGCGCCGGAGGCGTACTTCTGGATGCCGACGCCGAATTCCTCGGTCATACCGGCGGGATAGCGGGGCCATTCCCAGCCAAGCGTCTTACCAGCTGCGACAGCTTCAGCAACAGCTGCGCTCAGCGGGCCGACGTATTCTTCGGGAGCCGGAATGCTGGTCAGACCGCTGACGAAGCCGAATTCCTGCACCAAATAATACTGGCCGCGTTCGCTGGAGGTCAGCCAGTCAAGGAACTCCTTGGCCTCCTGCTTCGACTCGGATTCGTTGTTCACGACCCAGTATGTGCTGACGCCCGCGAACAGAACGTCATTGTAATCTGCATCGTTGTTGATGGGAATGGAGAAGTAGCCAACCTCGATATCAGGATTGATCTGCATGAAGCTCAGCCATGCGCCGTTGTTGCAGAGGGTGATGGCGGCCTCTTCGTTGGCCATGCGGGAAATCTGGTCAGAGAAGCTGGTGGTCAGAGGATCTTTATAGGTATGGCGGAGCATGAGATCGACAAGATCTACCCACTCGTTGAAGACCTCGTTGGTTTCAAAGTTCTCGGTACCGTTTGTGACGTTTTCGATAAAGGCCTTGACGTCCGGCTGATGAGCAACGGCAACATTCGCGCCGAACACGCCCATGTTGTACCAGCTGCCAAGGGAGTTGATGATGGCGGGGATGCCCGCGTCCTCAAGCTGTGTGCAGACAGCCTCGAGCTCGTCGAGTGTGCGCGGCAGCTCGGTGATGCCGGCCTTTTCAAAGAGCTTGACGTTGTAGCAGAACTGGTAGCCTTCAAGGTAGAGCGGCAGGCCGTAGATCTTGCCGTCGGCGTCGCTGATGCCTTCCTTTGTGAATTCGGCCATGTTGGAGACCCAGGGTTGATCGCTCAGATCCTCAAGCTTGCTCTGCCAGAGCTCGAATTCGGTGTAGCCCTGATTGTTGAAGATGTCAGGCGCTTCGCCGCTGGCGAACTTCGTCTTGAGCAGCGTGTTATAGTCGGTGGAGTCGACGGATTCGACAACCAGATTGATCTCCGGATGCAGCTGCATGTACTCGTCGGCGAGCGCCAGAAGCTGATCGGCGATTTCTACTTTATACTGGAAGATCTTTACGGTTTTCTTTTCTCCGCTGGCTGCGGGCTGTTCAGTGTCGGAGGCGGCGTCTGCGGCGGGGTCGGACTTGGGAGCGTCAGCCGGAGTGTCGGCCGTCTGCTTGGCGGCGCAGCCGGCAAACACGGCCAGCACCAGAAGCATCGCAAGGGCGAGGGCAAGAATCTTTTTCACTTGAAGTTCCTCCTGTATGATTTTTATTGTTTCGCTTACGCGGAATCAACTCTTGACTGCACCGGCTGTCAGTCCGGCGACGATATTTTTCTGCATGGCCAAAAACGCGATGAGGGCCGGCAGAATCGCCATCATCAGCGCCGGCAGCGCCAGATCCCACTGCATGATATACTGGCCCATAAGCGAATGAATCGCGATGGGGATCGTGCGAAGCTGCTCCGAGGAAAGAATCAGCTTCGGCAGCAGGAAATCGTTCCAGAACCAGAAGGTATTGATGACGATAAGCGTATAGGTCGTCGGACGCAGCAGCGGGAAGACCACATGGAAGAACGTGCCGAGCTCCGTACAGCCGTCGATGCGGGCAGCCTCCTCAATGTCGAGCGGAACTGTCTTGATAAAGCCGCAGTAGGTAAACACACCCATGGCGACGCCCATGCCGAGGTAGGCAAACACAACGCCTGCGATGGAGTCGATCAGTCCCATTTTTTTGATTACGATGGTCAGCGGGATCATGACCACCTGGAACGGCAGAATCATTTCGGCCAGAAAAATCTTGTAGAGCGCACGGTTGCTGCGCGTCGGGTGGCGGACGATGCGGTATGCTGCCATGGAGGAGATGAGTACAACGCCCGCGTTGCTCAGAACTGTTACGAGCAGCGAGTTAAACAGCGCCCGCGGGAAATTCAGGCTGTTCCATGCACGTTCATAGTTGGCTGTCTGCCAGGTTTCCGGCAGGGCGGCCACGTCATAGGTGATCTCCGAGAGCGTTTTGAACGAATTGAGCAGCGCCAGCAGCAGGGGGCTGAGCACGATGATACTGACGGTGAGCAGGAAGATCGTAAGCGCGGCGTTTGCGGCGCGCTGCTTTGTTTTACGTGTTGTCATGCCTGCACCTCCTGTTTCGAGGTAACAAATACCTGAAGCTGGGCGACAATCAGAACCGCCGCGAAGAACAGCATCGCCTTGGCTGAGCCGAGTCCGTAATTATTTCTGGTAAAGGCTTCGGTGTAAATATTCATGGCGATAGTCTCCGACGAGCGGAACGGGCCTCCGGCGGTGAGTGCGAACGGCAGATCGAACATGGTGCACGCCCGCGTGATCGTCCAGAACAGGCAGATGGTCACGGAAGGCATGATAAGCGGCAGCGTCACGCGGAAAAATTTCTGCAGACCCGTCGCGCCGTCAAGCATGGCGGCCTCCTGCACATCCGCGCTGATGGAGTTGATGCCAGCGACGTAAATAATCATGGTGTAGCCGGTCCATTGCCAGATGCTTACGATGGCGATGCCCCAGAAGGCTGTCTGCGGCGTGCCGAGCCAGCTCTGCTGGAATACGCCCCAGCCCAGAAGCTCACCCAGCGCGGGGAATGCGCGGGTAAAGATAAACTGCCAGATATAGCCGAGAATAACGCCGCTCATGATATTCGGCAGCAGCAGCGCCGTACGGCCCCAGTTGCGGATTTTGAGCTTTTTCGTCAGAAGCGCAGCAAAAAACAGACCTAGGATATTGGAGATAACGGCGGACACTGCCGTTATGCGCACCGTGAACCAGAAGGCGTGCTTGAAGTCTGCGTCTGTTGTCAGAATCCGAATGTAGTTTTTGAGCCCGACGAACGTAATTTCATCGGAAATGCCGTTCCATTCCATAACAGACAGAACGACGGAATAGAGAAACGGGAGCGCAACAACCGGCAAGAACGCCAGCAGCGCAGGGCCGATAAACACAGCGCCCTCCAGTCTGCTCTGCAGAACCCGTCCTTTATGCGTTTTCATACTGGCATCGCGCTCCTTCTCATCTGGGCTGGCTCCATTGTATCCGGCCAATCAAAAAATAAACACCCACGATTTTGACAAAGTTGGTGGATTATTTTTACCACTCATGTTATAATCTAAAAAAATATGCACGAACAGGAGCTTTTGCCATGGCCCAAAATCCATCTGCCGACAGACCGTCCGTGCGGCAATTTGTGCGTTCACGTCTGCGCTGGCAGCTGTGGCTGCTGCTGTTTGCGGCTATCTGCGCGATTGTGCTGTCGCTGACGGTGCTGATTTCGAGAATGATGCAGCGCTACGCGCGCGGCACGGTCATCGCGACGTCGGAGAATCTGGTGTATCAGGGCGCGCAGAATCTTGAAAATTATCTGCACAACGTCGAGACGCTTCTGCTCGTTCCGTATTCCAATTCCGCGCTCTATCAGCGCCTGTCAACGGACAGCGCGCCGGGCTATGAGCTTGATTCCTATGTGAATCTCACGCTTAAGGCTTCAGCTGTTTCCGACCCGACCATTTATCAGGCGCATCTGTACGCGGACAGCCAGCATGCCAGCTATCTGGTGCGCTCCTCCGTGTTTTCCAAAAGCAATGTGGATGCTGCGCCGGAGCAGCAGCAGCTCTGGATTGAGCCTCTGCACCAGAGCTCCAACTACGGCGTCGGTACTGTCAAGCGTCAGCAGCCGCAGGATGTTGTCTCACTGCACCGCACGCTTTGGCGCGTGCCGGAGGATACATATATCGGCCAGATCGATATCGATCTGACGACGGACTATCTGGATTCCGTCATGCAGAAGCTCAAGACAAATGCGCAGGAGACTGTTTGTCTGCTGCTGTCCGATGGGACGCCTGTCTTTGCTCCGGATGCGCCGTCCTGCCTGACCGCACAGACAGTTGAAGCGCTGCTAGACACAGGCGGCCATATTGAGCTGACAGACAGCTCCGGCGCAACGCAGCTGCTGTTTTATTCGCCGCTTTCGCTCGAATGCGGCACGCTGTATCTGCTGAAGATCACACCGGCGGCTGTCCTGAGCGCCGGGACGACGCAGCTGATCCGGCTCACGTGGCTGATTGCCTTTATTGTCCTGCTGGTGTCCTCCGCTGCGCTTTTTATCATCAGCGCACGCTTTACCGCACCCATTGTCCGTCTGGTGCAGCATATGGAGCGGATCGGACAGGGCGATATGACGGATCCGATTTCCACAACCCGCATTGATGAGATCGGCCGGCTGATCACACAGTTCCAGACAATGATGGATAATATCAATGCACTGATCCTACAGCGGTATCAGCTTGAACTCAGCAATAAGAGCAGCCAGCTGTTGGCGATGCAGGCCCAGCTCAACCCACATTTTATCAACAACACCATCCAGTCTATCGGCGTCAGCGCACTGCAGGCGGGCAACCGCGAAATCTATACCCAGCTGGCGGGCTTCGGAAGTCTGATGCAGTATTGCATGGATTTTGAAAGCTCGCAGGTGCCTCTGTCGCAGGAGATTGCGTTTGCCGAGCACTATCTGTACTTTCAGAAGCTTCGCTTCCCGGATCGCTTTGTCTATTCTGTCCAGGCTCCGCCGGAGCTGTTGGAGCTTCCGGTGCCCAAGATGCTGCTGCAGCCGCTGGTGGAAAACGCCTTCGTCCATGGCCATCTGCAAAACCGGACAAACGGCTTTCTGCTGCTCACAGTCAGCGCCGACGGCCCAATGCTTACAATCACAGTCGAGGATAACGGCGCAGGTGCGGACGAAGCGTCTTTGCAGCGGCTGCGCGCGGAGCTTGCAGACGCCGGTGCAGACCTGCGCCAGTCCGATCATATCGGTATCTGCACCACGTGTGCGCGCTTACGACTGTATTATGGCGAGAGCGCCGCAATTGACGTGCAGAACCGGCCGCGCGGCGGGTTTCTTCTGACGCTCCGCCTGCCGAGAAAGGAGGACGAGCATGAAGGCACTGATTGTTGACGATGAGCAGCCCGCGCGCAGCACGATCCGTCTGCTGGCAGACTGGACGCTCTATGATATTGATGAGGTTTTGGAGGCGGAGACGGTCGAGCAGGCCATTACCTGCCTGCGGCGCAGCCGCCCGCAGATCATCATCACGGATATCCGCATGCCGCAGCATGACGGACTTGAGCTGATGCAGTGGCTCCATCAGAACCAGCCGCAGGCACAGGTGATTGTTATCAGCGCCTACAATGAATTTGAATATGCCATTTCCGCCATGCGGCTGGGTGCGCTGGATTATCTGCTCAAGCCCATCCAGCCTGCACAGCTGGACGCCGTTCTGCGCCGCGCCGCGGAAAAGCTGCGCATTCCGGCTCCGCCGAAGCCGGATGACCGTCAGGTGCCGGACGCGGACGAGCGAATTCTGCTTGCGCTGTGTGCCGAGGGGGATGCCGAGCTCCCTGCAAACAGTCCGGCGGCACAGTTCTTGCCGAGTCCGGCGGGCCTGATGGTCTTGAATCTGTTCTGCGTCCACGTGCTCAGCGGCGCCGAGACAGCAGAGAAGAAGCAGATTACCGCTGCGCTGCGAGAGCTTCTGGCGAAGAACCGCCGCGGTCACGTGCTGATTGGCGTCGGCAGCCAGAATCTGCTGTATCTGCTTCTGGCCGGCAGCGCAAAGCAGCAGAAACAGGCCGCTGGTCAGGTGCTGGCTATCCTGCGCGAGACCTTTGGCCTGCTGCCGCGTTACACGCTGCAGTATAACGCCGTGTGGGACTGCGCCAGTCTGAGCGCGGCTGGGCAGGCGCTCATCGCGCAGACGCAGTCCGCCTGCCTGACAGAGCAGACAGACAGCTGTGCCGGGCAGCTGCCTGTCCTGCCGGATTCGTTTTTTGAAGCCGCCGCGCATGGCTCGCGCGAGCAGGTGCAGGCCTGTCTGCGTTCCTGTCTGGAGCAGTTGAGCGGCCTGCCGCTGACGCTGCAGAGCCTACAGACGTGGTGGGAGGCACTGTGCGAACGCTGCAGCCGCTATCTGCAGGCCAACCCACAGCCAGTTCGCACGCGGGCGGCGTTTCTGCCAAGTCAGGCGCTGCTGCCGGTTCTGGATGAGCAGCTGAGACTGGATCCACAACAGTTGAACGCGTATCTGCTGGAGCAAGCCGGTGCGCTTGCCGGAAAGCCGGATACGTCCGGACAGGACGACGACGTCTGCACGCAGGTGCGGCAGGAGATCCAACTGCACTATGCCGAACAGCTGTCGCTTTCCTCGCTGGCTGCACGGTATTACCGCAACCCGTCGTATTTGTCGCGCGCGTTCAAGGAGCGCTATCATGTCGGCCTTATGAATTTCCTCGCGGAGACGCGCGTGGAGAAGGCGAAGATCCTGCTGAAAACAACGGATTACCGCGTGTCAAAAATCGCCCATCTGGTCGGCTATGCGGATGAAAAATATTTCTGCCGCGTGTTCCGGAAAATCAGTGGTCTTTCGCCGGCTGAATATCAAAATCTGTAAGCATAAAGCGCTGGCCGCCGGACAAGTCCTGTCCGGCGGGCAGTTTCTCCCTCGAAAAACTGAAAATTTATATTGAAATACAAGTTGTCAGTTGCTATAATTAAATAAAATCTGCGTAATTTGCGCAAAAGGAGGGGTTCAGATATGGAAAATGAGGAGCTCCCACAATATATGCGGATTGCGGTCTCCGTTGCCGGAAGGATTGCAGAGGGGCAGTTTGCGGAGGGAGAGAAGCTTTCCGGCCGCTCCAAGCTGTCCTCGGAGTATCAGGTTTCCCCGGAGACCATCCGCAAGGCGGTTCAGCTGCTGCGCGACATGCAGGTCGTGAGCGTGAAGGAACAGAGCGGCATATATGTGCGCTCTGCCGGCAACGCAAGGCGCTATTTGCAGATGGTCGGCGGCAAGATCGAGCTGCGGCAGAAAAAGCAGCGGCTGCGTGCGCTGCTTGCCCAGCAGGAGGCCGTCGCGCGGCAGGTTTCGGAGCTGTGCGGCAGCATTCTCGACGATTCCATCCAGCCGGTGCCAAGCTCGGAGCAGCTGCAGAGCTTTTCCTGCCGTATCCCGCAGGATTGGCCGGATTCGGGAAAGAGCCTCGGCTCGCTCCATTTCTGGCAGGCAACAGGCGCGACCGTCGTTGCAATCGGACGCGCGGAGGCGCTGAGCGTCTCGCCGGGGCCGTACGCAGAGCTCTGCGGCGGTGACCTTGTTATTTTTGTGGGCGATTCGGAGGCACGGGAAGCTGTCGCCCAATTCTTCAAAACAACATGATCCGGCGGGTGTCTGCCTGCCGGAAGGAAAGGAGACACACGTGGTTCATAACGAAATTCATGCGATCGATCTGACGATTGTCGGCGTTTATCTGGTCGCGATGGTGCTCATCGGCCTTGTTGTGGTTAAAAAGGTCAGGAGCATGGACGATTATTATCTTGGCGGACGCTCCTTTGGGCCGCTGGTCCTGATGGCCACCGTCTGTGCGACTATCATCGGCGGCAGCGGTTTGATGGGGCGCGCGGGCGTCGCATATTCGAGCGGCTTCAAGGCGATTATGACGGCGCTGCCGTATCTGCTCGGCATGTTTATCTTTTCCGGCTTTGCCGGACGTATTTCAGACGTCGGTACGAAATTTCATGTCTCGTCTATCCCGGATCTGTTTGAGCAGCGCTTCGGTAGGATCGCCAAGGTTGTACTGGGCTGCCTGATTGCGTTTACCATGATGGGGACGGTTGCCTCACAGGTCACGGCGACAGCCACAATTATCAACATGCTCGGCGGCGAGATCGGCATTTCCTATGAAATGGGGGCCTTGATTGCCTGCGCGGTATTTATTGTCTATACGGCTACATCCGGCTTGTTCGGCGTCATTTATACGGACGTGTTCCAGTTTATTATGCTGATCCTGTTCGTGTATATCCTGATCCCGGCTTCCTCGCTCGTGAAGCTTGGCGGGATCGGGAATTTCGTGCAGAATCTGGCACCGGAGCTGGCGAAGCCCTATCTTGACGGCAGCATCGTCGGCGATATCATCACCTATTTCGTCTTTACGCTCGCAGGCGCGGAGATGTGGCAGCGGGCGTTCGCCGCGAAAAACCGGAAATCTGCCAAGGAGGGTCTGTTTCTCGGGACGCTTGCTTATGGCCTGACGATCCCGCTAGTCTGGTTCATGGGCGTGGTCGCACACCAGCTTGTCCCGGCGGAAAAGCTTGCGGCCTACGGCTCAACTGACGCAGTTGTTCCGGCACTGGCAATTGAAATTCTCCCGGTCGGTCTGACGGGACTCGCGCTAGCGGGCATTCTGTCAGTCATCATGTCCACGGCGGACAGCTATCTGATTGTCTCCGTGCAGACGTGCGTGCATGATATTTATAAGGTTTTCAAGCCAGATTTGTCTGAAAAGAAGGAGCTGCGGCTGACGCGTGTGTTTGCGGTAATTCTGCCGCTGGGTGCGCTGCTGATTGCGCTGTATATCAAAAATGCGTATAACATCCTTATGTTTGCCTGGAGCTTCTATGCGGCTGCGGCCGGGCTTCCGGCGTTTGCCGCGCTCTATTGGAAAAAGGCAACGAAGGCAGGTGTTCTGTCCGGCATGGCGGCCGGCTTTACGGTTACGATTGTCTGGAAGCTGATCGGCCTGCCATTCGGCCTCGGCGCGACGGTGCCGGGCGCGATTGCCTGCGCGCTGGCGCTTGTGGCCGTGAGCCTTGCAACCTATAAAAAGCATCCGTCCGTTTATCTGAATCCATATGAAGCGGCTGCCGCTTGACACGGCTGTCCGAAGCGGGCATTCTAGTCTTAGCGGACAGATAAATGCCGCCTGAACATGCTGTGGAGGTCTGGTTTGATGAAGGCCGTGAATTTTGGTTCTCTCAATATCGATCATGTGTACGCGGTTGCGCATTTCCGCCGCGCGGGAGAGACTATCCATACACAGAGCTATACCCGGAACGCAGGCGGCAAGGGCCTGAATCAGTCCATTGCCGTGGCGCGCAGCGGGCAGAAGATATATCACGCGGGACTTCTCGGCGCGGAAGGCGCGCCGCTTGCAGAGCTGCTTGCCGGCTGCGGCGTCGATCTGCGCTATCTGAAGCATACCGAGGTCCCGCAGGGACACGCCGTGATTCAGGTTCAGCCGGACGGCCAGAACTGCATTTTTCTCTATGGCGGCTCCAATTAGGCGGTTACCTCGCAGGAGATCGACGAGGTGCTTGCGCAGCTCGACGCAGGGGACTATCTGCTGCTGCAAAATGAAATCTCCAATCTGACTTATCTGCTGCGTACTGCCGTCCGGCGCGGCCATGCACGTGCCGCCCGGCAGAGCTGGCAAGGTCGTGGTTTCTTTCCTGCTATCCGCTGCTGGGGGCCGTCGCAGCGCGGTTCCGCCTGATTGCCGACAGCGCTGCCGTTTCACGGCTCGGCGTCAGCATTGCGGCGGTATCCTGCCATATGGCAGAAATCTATATCAATCCATATGCCGGACTGCGCACAGAGGAATGGCGGTTTGTTCTGGCGCATGAATTTCTGCATGCCGCGCTGCAGCACGCGGAGCGGCTGAACGGGAGACACCCGCTTCTATGGAATATTGCCTGTGATTTTGTGATAAACGATTGGCTGCTGGAAATGCACATCGGCTGTATGCCAAATGGCGCATTGTATGATGCGCAGTTTCATGGCCTGTCCGCAGAGAACGTCTATGACCGCTTGCTGCCAGAGCTGCGCCGATATGAAAAGCTGCGCTCCTGCGATCTCATTTATGGGCAGGATGGCACCGCACAGAATGCCGAGCAAATGGACGACTTTTACCGGCGCGCATTGCAGCGTGGGCTTCAATATCACGAAAGCAGCAGCCGCGGATTCCTGCCAGCCGGACTGATTGAAGAAATTCATGCGCTTTCTGTTCCGCCGATTGCCTGGAATGTCAGGCTTGGCACATGGTTCGTGCAGCATTTTCCAACAGAGCAGCTGCACCGCTCCTATTCCAGAATGAGCCGCAGGCAGAGTACGGCACCGGATATTCCAAGACCGGCGTGGCTGCATCTGCTGGAGCCGCAGGAAGAAAAAACGTTCGGCGTTGTGCTGGATACCTCCGGCTCTATGCCGCGTTCGCTCCTTGCCGCAGCCTTGGGCGCGATTTCCAGCTACAGTGCGGCGCGGAATGTTCACGCTGTTCGGCTGGTATTCTGCGATGCAGCAGCCTACGATCAGGGCGTCGTGCGTCCGGACAGCCTTGCAGAAGCTGTCCATGTGCAGGGACGGGGAGGTACACAGCTGCAGCCGGGAATCGACTTGCTGGAGCGCGCAGAAGATTTTCCAAAGGATGCTCCGATTTTACTGATTACAGACGGTCAGTGTGAGCATCTCCACCTTCATGGGAGAATACACGCCTATCTTTTGCCCAAAGGCCGCAGCCTGCCGTTTGCGGCAAAAGGCGAAATATTTTGGTTGGATGAATCGTCCTTGACGCGAATGATATATGTGCCAAACAAATCTGCGATTCTTTGAAGATCTTTCAGATAGTCGTAAAAATCCTTCTTTTGCCCGGAATATCGTTTCCCATCTTGATAGGAAATCATATTCATTACAAAATGAACATGCAAATGCTCGGCATCTTCATGGACGGAATAGACGATTTGATAGGTATCTGCATAAAATCTGCACGCCATCTGCGCAAACTGATTTGCGTGCCAAGCGTCTGCAAGCTCGTGCTTCTCAAAGCTGATGATCCAGTGACGGAGACGAACCCCGCGATCCTGATGATATGCCTGAGAGACCAGCTGCATTTCCTCCGCCGCATATTGTGGATGCACTGCGAATCCGCCGATATAGTGATCCGGTGTTTTATCTGACCGCATAATGTAATCCAGAAGCTGCTGGTAAGCAAGCTCGTCTGTATATTTCTGCGGGACGGACTTTATTTTAAGGACTGCCATGTCGCTACCTCCCATGCTTCAAAGGATGCATGCTGCTCAGCAGAAAGTCCGGCATCCTTCAAAATCATGTTATGTCTGCACAATTGACGGTAAAAAATCTGATCGTGCTTTTTGAGCAGAATTGCATCACCTTGTAAGGATTTTTCGCGGATATACTCGCTCAAAGAGCATCCCGCCTTTTGAGCCTCAGCAAGCAAATATTCTTTATCCTGCTGTGTATATTTTATAGATATCATAGTTGTTTTACTTTCTTTCATTTTCATATATTGCGAACCTCTTTTTTGCTTTATTATGGGTACTGTACGCTTTCGCCAGAGGAAGCGCTTGGTATGACGCTTCCTCTGAGTCCTACTATTGTGTTCGTTCCTTGTTAAACATTAACACAGATTTTCTGCCATTTGTTGACCGTATATTCCAAAATCAGAACGCCTGCCGTATCTGGCAGGCGTTCCTTGTGTCATTTATAATTTATTAGCAAGCTGCCAAATGGCAGGAATATGACATGTGGCAGCTTCGGTATATCTTTCCTGGCACTGGTTTCTATGATATACTGAAATAGGAAAGGTGCTGAGAAACTATGGAAAATAAATCGAACAATTACTCTGGCTACCCAATAACTTATGAAAGAGAACTTCCATTTGATAAATCTGGCTCGCAGTTTGTAAATGAGCTGCCGAAAAAACATGATCGTACAACCGCTATGGCGACAATTTGCTATGCGCTGGGGGTAATTACCGATTCTCCGAGTAAAGATCACCTCACGGACGAGTGTGACCCAATTCGTTTTGGACTTCTTTATGAACTTACTAAGTCAGAAGACTCCAAGCCAGAAGATTCTGGCTCAAAATGGATGAAAATTTATCCTGAAGTCGAAGATCTCTACCGAACGATTATTATTGCGCAGGATGAACTTTCCCCAAATGCGCGGCAGCGTGAAACCCGCGGAGTATTGGAACAGCGTACTTTTGCCAAGCTAACAGAGAAACTTGAGCAAAAACTGCTGACATCAGAACCGTTAGACTATGTTGATTATGTTTATCTTAATACGCCGCAGATATCCTGTCGTTTGCTGCAAGGGTTTCAAGACCGTCTGACAGAAAACTTTGACAGAACAACGAATGATATAAAAAACATGTCGGCAGATCAAGCTATTGATATCCTGTGCACCGCTTTGCCACTTGCAAATGAGATTCGCCGATCCATACAAGACCGCAAAGAAGCGTGGCCGATGGATTCAATCAAAAATGCCGAACCAGCTCCAAACAGCACGGACTTGAGCAATCTCCGTTCAGATTTGCTATCAAAACGAAAAGAGGTATATAGCGAGGGGATAAGCCGCCATTCAAAGCATGAATTTGATTGTCGAATTCAAATTCATGATGAAAAAAGTTCAGATAATGACAAGATGCTCAAGCGCTACTTTGACTGCCCGGGTGCAGTTAAAAATCAACGCAAATATGACGATTCAGCCTTGCCGTATTATAAAGCATGGCTTTTGAATCAACTCGATCTAACTATAACGAGGAAAGGGGACAGCCTTCGTGAAGCATATCGGTTTTATTGGAATTTTTTAGAGGTGAAATCGATAGAATCTGTACGAGAGTATGCTGCCCAAAAGATTCAAGAGCGGATTGACGAGCTGTTTATCGATTTATCATGTGGCCGGTTTATTCGGTATTATTATACGCAGATTCAATATGGTTCTGCAGTCGACATTTTCCTGGATGGATTGCTCCGAAATGTCTACGACCATCTTTTTGCAAAAGTCCATGACGCATTTCTGACAATGACATGTGTTAGAGGGTGTTGGGGCGCACTCCAAGCTCCTCTGGCATCGCTGCATAGGTTGCAAACGGACGCATCGTTCGACGCTGCTGTCCAAGAGAAAATCTGGAGGCTAGTAAAAACCCCAGTTTATGCGTTGAGCACTATGCTGGAACGTGCAGACTTTCAACTACGGCAAGATCAAGATTATGTGCAACTGGATTTTTGCAATATCAGTGCCGCTGCTTGCAGAAAAATCTGTCTTCAGGAAAAGCAGGCGATTATTCAAAGATTAGATACACGTCCGTTGGAAATCGAGCCAACAGAACTGCTCTTTTTATCCGAAGAATACCGCGCGCTACTGTATAATTGCTACATAGTCCTTCAGCACGAAAAGGAAAAAAGCATTTCAGAAATTGTTGATTCGTTCTCGAAATCCTACATTCAATAAATAGATCCTTCAAACTTCCGGTTTGGCCTGTGCCAGCCGGAAGTTTTTTGACAATTTCAATCTGCAGAAATACACCCGAGCACAATTTTTTCTTATGCTTGGTTGCGCACCGGAAGTCTTTTTACTGCTATGATTGAGCCAGCTTAAGTGAGGAGGCTTGATACACCATGCACCAGTTTAGCAATGGAACGCTCAAGGTGGCGCTCGTAAGTGAACTCGACGACTACCTGGATGATTTCTATTGGAGGCATACTATGTCCGGTTCGATCGCCGAGAGCCTGAAACCAATTGTCCCCACATGGTAATGTCATCAACTTAAGCCCATCATTTCAAAGTGTCAAAAAGCGGGCGTAAATA
>ERZ773194.1330-NODE-1330-length-27446-cov-3.195356_pt1 | contig 27446 bp, 15 predicted proteins | sample MGYA00511240_ERZ773194 | MGnify/ENA primary metagenome ERZ773194 (study PRJEB29015, sample SAMEA2737774) | human gut metagenome | biome: human gut; feature: human-associated habitat; material: faeces | place: China | collected 2012 ... | reverse complement strand
ATAAACAGCAATTCTGGAGAGTATTCAAGAATGGAATGGATATGCAGTATTCCTTTCCCGTCTGTCAGGTATTTTTCTACTTGCTTTGTTTGTGGGTCAAGTTTCCAAAGGCCCTTATCCCAGGTTCCCATCCAAATATGGTGTGAACTGTCTTCCCATAGTGCCATGGAGTAGACCCCTTCTGTTTCTCCTTCGATTGTATAAGTTTCAAACGTATTGTTTACTTTATTTAGCTTGCATAGTTGATAGGGTCCTGATAGCCAGATATTATTTTGCTTGTCGTTAAGAATTCGGATGATAATATTGTCATTTTGTGGTATTTCAAATTGGGTAAGCTTCTCAGTTTGTGTGTTATATAGAAAGACGCCTTGTTTATTTGTCGCAATCCATAAATTGCCTGCTTTATCTTGAATAATATGTGTAATCCAGGAAGTGATTGAGGTTTTGTCGCTTGTTTGTTTGTCAAATGGTGCAAATGTATCTTTAGCTTGATTATAAATGAATATGCCATTTTCTGTTCCCAACCATAATTCATTAGAGTTGGTTTCACAAATGGTATTGATTGAATTTGCATGAAAATTGGAATAGAGTGGATTTGTTTTTTGATAAAAAGTAAATTGGTTTCCATCAAATCGGCTTAATCCATTTTCTGTTCCTATCCAGATATATCCTTTCTGATCTTGAAGTAAAGCTGAAATATTGTTCGCTGAAATTCCATTTTCTATATTATAGTGGCGAAAATGAAACTGTACAGGTAATATAGCATATCCACACAAGTGGATTGATAAGTAAATTATTAGACAATAAAAGGCTTTCATACGTATCGTTTTCTTTTTAAATCTTTACAAAGATGATTAAAACATACGAATAAAGCATATAAAATAGTATAGAAAAATAATTTAAAAGTCTAATTAAAGATTTCGGAACATTGTCTTGAACTATCCGGTATAAATTTTAGAAGTCTTCTTCCTATTCCGTGAAATGTCCTGATATATTCTCTGTTTCACAGTGTGGAATTTGTATCCCACACTGTGAAATATATATCCCACACTGTGGTTTTTGTATTCCACAGTGTGAAACAGAGAATTTGTTTCCATATTTCTTCCTTTATGTAAGGATGTGTGGAAGAATTATTACTATGGTATCGTTCTTACAAGGTACTGATGTAATTCATTTGTTAATATAATAATCAAAATAGGGCGAATAGGTGTCTGTATGATAGATGCTAAAATAGTCCTGAAACATATCAAAAAAATCTAATATAATTGTATAACTATTTGAATTATAGTGTGTTGTTTTATTTGAGATATGAGTAGAATACCGACTATTTTGGTAGTGGAATGGATAATATTTTTATCCTTTTAGTCTTTAAACTTCTACATTTGCAACAAATGAATAAAGAACCCAATTTATATAATATGAAGAACAAGCTTTTGATATTGATGAGTGGTGTCGCTGTGTTGGGAATCACTTCCTGCACAAAACCGACCTATCAACAACCTGATGCTCCTATTCAGGAAGTTCCGTTTACTCAAGTGCATATTAACGATGGCTTTTGGTTGCCCCGTATTGAAACAAATCGTACGGTTTCTATTCCTTCCGCTTTTAAGGAATGTGAAAAGAATGGACGTTTTGATAATTTCGCCATTGCAGGCGGATTAAAGAAAGGAGAACATCGTGGTGATTTTTCTTTTGATGATACTGACCCGTATAAGGTAATAGAAGGAGCTTCTTATTCATTAGCTGTAAAATACGATCCTCAGCTTGATCATTATCTGGATAGTGTAATCAATATTATTGCTGCAGCTCAGGAACCGGACGGATACCTGACTACGTGCGTGACGAATAAATGTGAACGTTTGTCCGGTTGGTGGGGACATTCCAAATGGGAAAAACTGAACAGTCATGAGTTGTATAACAGTGGTCACATGTATGAGGCTGCCGTAGCACATTATCGGGCTACGGGTAAGCGTACATTCCTTGATGTGGCTATCAAGAATGCCGACTTGGTTTGCAAGGTGTTCGGACCGGGTGAAGGACAGAAACATGTGCCCTCGGGCCATCCTATCGTGGAAATGGCATTGTGTAAATTATATAAGGTAACGGGTGACAAGAAATACCTTGACATGGCCCGTTATTTTGTGGAAGAAACCGGACGTGGAACAGACGGCCATAAACTGAATGAATACAGTCAGGACCACAAACCTATTCTTCTGCAGGATGAAATTGTTGGTCATGCGGTACGTGCCGGATACCTCTATTCTGGTGTAGCCGATGTAGCAGCCCTGACAAACGATACGGCTTATTTTCATGCGTTGACCCGTTTATGGGATAACCTGGTGAGCAAGAAATTGTATATCACCGGAGGTATGGGTTCCAGAGCGCAGGGAGAAGGTTTCGGCCCGAATTATGAATTGCAGAATCATACCGCTTATTGTGAGACTTGTGCAGCCATTGCTAATGTGTACTGGAACTACCGTATGTTTTTGGCCACGGGTGATTCCAAGTATGTGGATGTGTTGGAACGTGCCTTGTATAACGGCGTGATTTCAGGTGTTTCTCTGAGCGGTGACAAATTCTTTTATGACAATCCGCTGGAATCCATGGGCGAACATGAACGCCAGCGCTGGTTTGGCTGTGCCTGCTGTCCGGGTAATGTAACCCGCTTTATGGCTTCCGTACCAAGCTATGCGTATGCTACTCAGCAGAATGACATTTATGTGAACCTCTATATTCAGGGTAAGGCAGAAATGCAGACCGCAGATAATAAGGTAACACTGGAACAGACTACCGAATATCCGTGGAATGGAAAGGTAACCATCAAGGTTACTCCTGAAAAAGAAGGCAAATTTGCCATCCGTCTCCGTATCCCGGGATGGACAAAAGCGGCTCCTGTAGCTTCTGACTTGTATGCATACACTGATACGGCCAAGAAATATACATTGAAGGTAAATGGTTCGGCTGCACGTGGTGCGGAAGGTGACGGCTACGAAACCATCGTACGTACATGGAAGGCTGGTGATGTAATTGAACTGGAAATGCCGATGGACGTTCGCCGCATCAAAGCCAACGATAAAGTGGAAGTAGACCGAGGAATGGTAGCATTGGAACGTGGACCGATTATGTTCTGTCTGGAAGGAAAAGATCAGCCAGACAGTACCGTATTCAATAAATTTATTCCGAATGACGCTCCGATTGAGGCTTCTTACGATGCCAATCTGTTGAACGGAGTAATGGTATTGAAAGGTACCGCAAAGGAAGTTGAAAAAGACGGTACAGTGAAAGACGTTGCGTTCAAGGCTATTCCGTATTCTACATGGAATAACCGCGGAGCTGACCAGATGGAAGTTTGGATTCCGGAATCAAAAGAATATGCAACTCCAACTCCCGATCCGACCATTGCTTCGAAGGCACAGACATTCACCATTCAGGCTGCAATCCAGAAAGATGCGCCTGAGTCGGCTGCTGTGATGTCTTACGCGTGGGGTGTGAACGACCAGTGGGAGCCGAAACGTTCTTCCGATACTTCCAAACCTTATTTCTACTGGTGGTTGAAGAATGGTACGGTGGAGTCTCTGGCCTACGAGTTCGATAAGCCTTATACCGTATCAAAAGTGGAAGTTTACTGGCTGGATTTCGACCATTACGACGGTGATTTCCGTGTACCGCAAAGCTGGACATTGTACTATAAGTCTGGAAACAGCTGGAAAGAAGTAGAAACGAGTGATAAATATGGGGTAGAAAAAGACAAATACAACGTAGTAAACTTTAAGCCAGTTCAGACTACCGGATTGAAAATCTCGGCACAGCTTCAGAAAGGAGCCTCGGGAGGTATTATTGAATGGAAAGTAGAGTGATTATTTAACCTTTAAATATAAACAAGATGAATACACAGTTAAATCGCATGTTGTTTAGTCGTGCATTTGTAAAAGTGTCGGCATGTGTAGTGCTTTCTGCAGGCTGTTTACCTATGACAACTTATGCGGAATCTATTGAAGCACCGGTTGTGGAGAATGTCTTGCAGCAAAAGGCAATCTCTGGTAAGGTGGTTGATTCAAAAGGTGAGTCCATTATTGGTGCGAATGTGATGGAGAAAGGTACTACTAATGGTACGATTACAGATTTTGATGGAAATTTTAGCTTAAAAGTCTCAGCTAATAGTACGATTGTTATTAGTTATATTGGTTATCAATCTATTGAAGTTTCTGCTGCCCAAATAAAGGCCGGTGGTCAAATTACGTTAAAAGAGGATACAGAGTTGATGGATGAGGTTGTTGTGGTTGGATATGGTACACAGAAAAAAGCAACTTTGACAGGTTCTGTTTCTTCTATTGGGGGAGATGATTTGAAAAAGATTTCTACAGCTAATCTTACCAATACCTTGGCTGGTAAGACAGCTGGAGTTATAGCTAATACAAGAAGTGGGGAGCCTGGTGCAGATGATGCTGAAATTTTAATTCGTGGTAAAGGAACTTTAGGAAATACGGCTCCGCTGATTGTTGTGGATGGAATTGCTGATCGTTCTTTTGGACGTTTAAATGCAGAAGATATAGAATCTATTTCAGTGTTGAAAGATGCTTCTGCAGCTATATATGGAGCTCGTGCTGCCAATGGAGTTATTCTTGTAACCACAAAACGTGGTAAGGAAGGTAAAATTAAAGTAAATTACAGTGGCAATGTATCTATTTCCCAACCGACTCGTATCCCGGAAATGTTGGATGCGTATCAGTATGCTACTTACGTAAATGAATTTGATGCTGCGCAAGGTAATGCTTTGACTTATCCGGAAACAGCACTGGCAAAGATTCTTGATGGAAGTGACCAGATAAATTATCCAAATACAAATTGGTGGAATGCAGTAGCAAAGAATTGGGCTACTAATACGGAACATAGTTTATCTATTAGCGGAGGAAATGAACGTTTTTCATTTTATACTTCTGCTCAGTATTTGTATCAAGATGTAATTTATAGAGATAGTCCTCAAAATTATAATCAGTATCAGTTTACCACTAATCTTGATGCAAAGATTACTAAAGCAATTAAGTTTAGTATGGATATTTTAGGGCGCCAGACTGTTAACAATAGAGGGGTATATTCAACTGAAGATTTATTTGGATATTTCTTGACAACAAGCCCAATGTCTGCTCCTTATTATCCGAATGGTATGTTGAGAATTGGTCATGATGGGATAACCAATAATGCAGTTTTGATGGTTTCTGATCTTCCAGGTACCGACAAGTCTACAAATAATACCTTAAACTTGAAACCTAGACTTCGTATAGATTTGGATGCATTAACTTCAGGTTTATATTTGGAAGGTTATGCAGCTCTGGATTATACTTTTAACAATGGTAAGACACAGAATACTCCTTATGATATCTATTCTTATGATGCTACTACAGATGAATATATAAATCATAGAGATGCTACAGGGGCTGTTAGTGCTAGTTCATGGTCAAGTAATAGTAGTACAATTACTTTAAATGCACGTATCGGATATAATCGTACATTTAATGATGTGCATAAGATAGATGCTTTTGTTGCTTATGAACAATGTAAATATAATTATAATTATTTGTATGGTTATCGTACCAATTATATTTCGTCAGCATTACCTGATTTGGATTATGGTAGCACGAATAAAGATGATCAAAGTAATGCAGGAAGTTCAGATGAAACAGCTCGTCAGAATTGGTTCGGACGTATAAATTATGGTTATAAAGACAAATATCTTGCGGAGGTTACTTTACGTTATGATGGCTCAATGAATTTTGCTCCAGGACATCGTTGGGGATTATTCCCTGGATTTTCTGCAGGTTGGGTGATGTCTGAAGAACATTTTTTTGAACCATTAAAGAATGTAGTGAGTTTCTTTAAGCTAAAAGGTTCATGGGGTATGATGGGTAATGATAATATATCTGCTTATCAGTACCTTTCTATGTATGGCTTTTCAAATGCAGGTTATACCTTTGGTAAGGATCCTGTTTTTGCACAAGGAGTTTATGAAACGGTAACTGCTAATCCTTTAGTCACATGGGAAACTGCAAAAACTTGGAATGTTGGCTTTTCTTCCCAATTTTTGAATGGAAAGTTTGGTTTAGATTTTGATTATTTCCAATCACGTCGCAGTGATATTTTGATTACACGTAATGCTTCTATTCCTACTTATTCAGGCTTGTCACTTCCTGCAGAAAATCTTGGTAAGGTAAAAAATCATGGTTTTGAAGTTATCGGTACTTATCGTGATCATGCTGGAGATTTTGAGTGGGGGGTAACTGGAAATGTCACATATGCAAAGAATGAAGTTGTTTATATGGATGAGGCAATTGATACCCCTGAGTGGCAGCGTCAGACTGGACATCCTATTGATGGAGGTATATATTATCAGGCCTTAGGTATTTATCAGACACAGGATGAGATTGATTCTACTCCACATTTGGCTGGAACTAAAGTGGGAGATTTGATTTATCAGGATACCAATAAGGATGGAAATATCACTTGGGATGACGCAGTACGAAGAGATAAATCTGCTACTCCGAAATGGATTTTTGGTCTGACACTGAATGGAGCATGGAAGGGACTGGATGTAAATGCATTTTTCCAGGGACAAGCAGATGCTGAGATTTTGGTTCAGCCGACCATGAATATGGCTACTGATTTTTATGAAGGCCGATGGAGTGATTCAAATACAGCTGAGCAAAATTTAGCTGCTAAATGGCCGCGAGCATTCATGAAAGAATCTCAGGTTGATGGGCGTAATTCTCAATCTTCTACTTGGTGGCTTCGTGATGCATCGTTTGTACGTCTGAAATCATTGGAAATAGGTTATACATTCCCTAGTAAGTGGACAACAAAATTGGGTATTGAGAATCTTCGTGTATATGCAAATGGTAATAACTTGTTTACAATTGACGGAGTAGATATTTTTGATCCGGAAATGACTTCAGGCATAAAAGGTTATCCGATTCAACGTACGTGGACATTTGGTTTAAATGTGACTTTCTAATATTTAATAAAGAACAGATATGAAAAATATATATAAAAGTGCAGCTTGTGCTCTATTAGGGGTGGGAATGGTAGCATGTTCTGATTTCTTAGATGTGGATCCTCATAATCAATTGACGGATGCTGCAGTTTGGGGGAATTTGGATTATGCAGAGGCTTTTTTAAATAATTGTTATAGCTGGGTTGAAGGAGAGAATCAGAATGGTGTTCCTTTTTGCAGCTATACAGATGAAATATATCATCGCACAGGATATGCAACAGAGGTATATACATTAGGTAATGTTTCATGTGATAATTATAACGTGGGATATTCGGATGCGAGAGGAAATACTTGGTATTTTTATTATACTGCGATAAAGAATGTAAATCAGTTATTGGAAAGAATTGGCGAAGTTCCCGCAAATTCAGAAGACGATATTAATCGTAAGGAAGAGATAAAAGGACAAGGATATTTTTTGCGTGCTTTTTATTATCATCAGTTATATTCTTTGTATGGTCGCGTGCCATTGATTTATCATACATGTGATATTGATTCTGAATGGACAGAGACCAGAGCTGATATGGATGAAGTGGCAGATTCTATTGTCGCAGATTGTGATCGTGCTGCAGCTATTTTACCGCTTAGTTATAGTAGCGAGGATTTTGGAAGAGCTACTAAAGGTGCTGCCTTAGCTGTTAAGGCTCGTACTTTACTTTATAAAGCAAGTCCGCTTTTTGGAACTCCGTCCAAAGATAAATGGGAAGATGCTGCAGATGCTCAGAAAGCCGTGATTGATTTGGCTGATCAGGGAGTGTATAGTCTTACGCAGGTAAGTAATTATGAAGAATATGCAGAGTTGTTCTGTGATCCGGAGAATCCTGAAATTATTTTTGAGAAATTATATAATACGGTAAGTGGAGGAGCTTTTTCTCAGAGTTATCCGATGTCAGCCCCTCCGGGTGCTTATAATGGTTATAATGGATGGGGAGTATGGTTACCTACCTATAATATAGTTAATATGTATCAGACTAAGGATGGCTTGGATTTTGAGATGAAGAATTTAACTAATTATAGTATTCAGGTTCCGAGTGTTGATCCGACTACAGGTGACATTGTTTATAAGGATGAGTCTGTTGTGGCCACAAAAGATTCTCCATGGGATAATCGTGAAATGCGTTTTTATGCTAATATACTTTATGATGGTGCATTGTGGGGATATGGTGAAGATAATCATCCTATTCAAATTTATGAATCAGGTGCTGAAGGTGTTACTTCAGGAGAGCAATCTCCGACTTATACTAGTGGAGAATACTGGAATGCGACTCAAACAGGTTACTATTTGCGTAAGTTTATGAATCCGAATTATAATCAGTGGGATGAAACTGTGATGGATAATACTCCATGGATTTTCTTCCGATTAGCTGAGTTTTATTTGAATTATGCTGAATGTCAGATAGAACTGGGTAATGATGAGGTTGCTTTATCGTATATTAATAAGACTCGTACACGTGCATTGTTACCGGCATTGACTGATATAAGTAATATTCGTGAAAAATATGAGCAAGAAAGATTGGTGGAGTTGATGTTTGAGGGACAACGCTTCTTTGATTTGCGTAGATGGAAAAGAATGGAAGAAGCATATTCTTCAGAAAATTGTCCAACAGCAATGAAGATTTATAAACTCGGTGATGGCTCATTGTTGTATTCTCATAATACAACGATTTTGCAACAGCGTAACTTCAAAGAAGAAATGTATTGGATGCCTGTACCTCGTTATGAATTAAATAAATGTCCACAGCTGGACGGACTTCCTTATGAAGATTAATTAACTTTATTAGTAGAGCGTAATAGGATGAAAGTCTTATTACGCTCATTTTTTAATTTCTTATTATGAGACAATTATTGCTATTATTTTCATTTTTAGGTTTAGATTTAGTCTCTTTGGGACAAGTTGTTTGTCCAAAGGAGATTTGTGGTAATGTAAAAGGAAAGGAAATCTACATTCCCAAAGACTTGCAGGGGATGGACCTTCAGAATCCGGAATCTAAATGGAGCTATCACCGGATGTGCTGTACGGATAATGTGGTGGTGTTTTGGGAGAAAGGTTTCGGCAACGATTTGGCCAATCCTCCTCAGTTGGAAGGGCATGACATGCATGTAGATTTGAATAACCTGACGGATAAACTGGAATACTTCTATACGTTCTTCCGCGATTCTTTACAGTTCACGAAACCGGGTTCGAAAAGTGACCGTTACCGGATGATGGTGATGATTAATTATTCGCTGGAAGGAACGGCCTACGGAGGGGATTATGACCAGCAGATTGGTGCACTATGGGCAGCTCCTAATCGTATACAGGATGAGAAATTGAACTGCGTGGCACATGAATTAGGACATAGTTTTCAGGCACAGATTTCGTGTGACGGAGAAGGAGAGGCCTGGGGTGGCTCCGGCTTTTTCGAAATGGCATCGCAGTGGATGTTATGGCAGGTGAATCCGGACTGGCAGACAGATGAAAGTTATCACTGGGAAGCTTTTACAAAGTTGACGCACAAGGCTTATCTGCACTTAGAGAATATTTATCATTCACCGTATATTCTGGAATATTGGGGGATGAAGCGAGGACGTCCGATTATTGCAGAGCTTTTCCGTCAGGGCAAGAGAGGGGAAGACCCGGTGATGACTTACAAGCGCATGACGGGATTGTCGCAGGAAGCTTTCTGTGATGAAATGTTTGATGCCTGCCGGCATTTGATTAACTGGGATTTTGACAGGGTGTGGAAGAATACGCGTCCTTATGCGAACAAGTACATTTGCAAGTTGACATCTCAATCGGATGGATGGTATCAGGTGGCCACCGAAAATTGTCCGGAGAATTATGGATTTAATGCCATTCCGTTGAGGGTGCCGGAACCGGGAACAAAGGTGGAGTTGCAGTTTGAAGGATTAAATGGAAAGCAAGGCGGATATGTATCGGTACATCCGGAAAAGGCCGGTTGGCGATATGGGTTTGTAGCCGTCAAAGCTGACGGGAAGAGTATATATGGTGAAATGTCTGCCGATAAGAAAGGAAAACTCACTTTTAAGGTGCCTGAAAACGAGAAGTTAGTATATTTGTGGTTGGTAGTGATGGGGGCACCAGAGGAGCATTGGATGAATCCCTCACCGGAAAGTGGGGAAAAAGATGCACAGTGGCCTTATCGCATCAGACTGAAAGGAACGGATTTAAAGAACTAATTTTATTGGGGTATGTTTGCAAAAGAAACGTATGTCGCTCGTAGGCGGCAGTTGAAGGAGAGCGTGGGCTCCGGCTTATTGCTCTTTTTAGGGAATGACGAGTGTGGAATGAATTATGAAGACAACACGTATAATTATCGGCAGGATTCTTCATTCCTCTATTTCTGGGGATTGTCATACGCTGGTCTGGCGGCTGTAATTGACATTGACGAGGGCCGTGAAATCATTTTTGGTGATGAACTGACCATTGACCATATTGTGTGGATGGGAACGCAGCCAACTTTACACGAGAAGGCACAGCGGGTGGGAGTAACGGAAACCTTGCCACTGGCTGAATTGAAGAAGTACGTAGAGAAGGTGGTGGCACAGAAGCGTACGGTGCATTATCTTCCGCCTTATCGGGCAGAACATCGCCTGAAACTGATGGATCTGTTAGGGGTAAAGCCGGGAGCAGAGATGCCTTCTGTTCCGTTTATCAAAGGAATTGTGAATCTGCGGAATTATAAGACGGAAGAAGAGATTGCGGAGATTGAACGTGCATGTGATGTGACAGCTGAAATGCATCTGGAGGCAATGCGTGTGCTGCGTGTCGGGATGAAGGAGCATGAGGTGGCTGCGGCATTGGAGGCAGTGGCTCAGGCGCATGGATGTAACTTGTCTTTCCCGACTATTGCTACGGTATGCGGACAGACTCTTCATAATCATTATCATGGGCATACGGTAAAGGAAGGGGATATGTTGCTGGTGGATGCCGGAGCTGAGACGGCCATGGGGTATGCAGGTGATATGTCTTCTACCATTTGCGCAGGAAAGAAATTTACCAGTCGTCAGAAGGATATTTATGATATTCAAGTGGCTGCGCATCAGGCAGCAGTGAATGCCTTGAAGCCAGGTGTGTATTTCCGTGATGTGTATGATTTGTCCTGCCGGGTAATCTGTGAGGGCTTGAAAGGGCTGGGCCTGATGAAAGGAAATCCGGCAGATGCGGTAGAACAGGGGGCACATGCCATGTTCTTCCCTTGCGGACTGGGGCACATGATGGGACTGGATGTGCATGATATGGAAAATCTCGGGGAGGTTTGGGTTGGCTATGACGGACAGCCTAAGAGTACGCAGTTCGGGCGTAAGTCGTTGCGCCTGGCTCGTAAGCTGGAACCGGGTTTTGTGCTGACCATTGAGCCGGGTATCTATTTTATTCCGGAACTGATGGATTACTGGAAAGCAGAACATCGTTTTACCGATTTCATCAATTATGAGAAACTGGAAAGTTATCGGGACTTTACGGGGCTGCGTAATGAGGAGGATTACCTGATTACGGCTACCGGAGCACGGAGATTGGGTAAGAAGATTCCTTTGACAACGGAAGAAGTGGAGGCAATGAGATGACGAACGATAGTAAAGCGATTGTGTGTGCTTGCGTGGCGGTGTTGAGCTGGTCGACGGTGGCCACGGCTTTCAAGATGGCCTTGCGTTATCTGACGCATTTCGAGATGTTGTGGGTAGCCAGCCTGACTTCACTGGTGATATTTGCGGTGTTGCTGACTGCACAGCGGAAATGGAGATTGCTTGGGAATCTGACAGGGAAACAATGGTTGTATTATGCCGGATTGGGACTGCTGAATCCGGTGGCTTATTACTTGGTGCTGTTCAAGGCATACGACTTGCTTCCTGCGCAGGTGGCGCAGCCTATTAATTATGCCTGGCCGATTGTGTTGCTGATTTTATTGGCTTTGTTTGCCGGACAACCTATACCTAAGAAGAAATACATCGGTATGTTTGTTTCTTTGGCTGGGGTCGCATTGATTTCAATCGGTACCGGATTTAACGGAGAGATGAGTGTATCAACAGAGGGGTTTCTGTTGGCTGCACTGAGTGCTGTGTTGTGGGCTACCTATTGGATGCTGAATAACCGGAATAAAGTGCAGACGGATGGTAGTGTGGTTTTGTTTCTGACTTTCTTGTTTGGTTCGGTTTATTTGTCAGTAGGAGCTTTATTCTGTGGGTTGAACTTGAGCTCGCTGACAGGTGTGTTGTCGGGCATGTACGTCGGAGGATTTGAGATGGGAATTCCTTTTATTTTCTTCGGACTGGCCATGCGGAAAACTTCCAATCCGGCTTTGATAAACCAGTTGTGTTACTTGTCGCCCTTCATGTCATTGTTCTTCATTTCGGTCGTGCTGGGCGAGCAGATTGTGTTTACTACTTACATCGGACTGGTGATGATTGTGCTGGGAATTGTCTTCAATCAGTATTTCGTAAAAAGTCCCAATCAGGCAAAAATCGTCCAATAGGATGAAAAAATAGTATAGAATCGCCTCTCCTGAGTGCAGGAGGGGCGATTTTGGGATAATATTGTTATCGTTTCAGACTTCAATGGCAGAGAGTTATCCGTTTATCTTTTTTCTTTGCAATTGGAAAAATATTCTATGATATGAAAAATACATCGTTAATCGTAAGTGCTGTTTTATGGCTTTGCAGCTGTCTTTCCATGATGGCAGCCGGAAATAAAGTATATGTGGTGCAGTCGCCCGACAAGCAGTTGAAAGTGGAAATCTCTGCGGGTACGGATGGAGTGGTTTATTCTGTATATCATAAAGACTCTCTTATTGTTGTTGATAGTAAATTAGGGTTAATTCAAGAAGGAAAGACACCTGCTCTGGCGGGTGGGGCGAAAGTGATTTCTGCCAAGACTAAAAAGATTTTTCAGGACATTGATGCACCTTTTTATCGCTTCAAGTCGTTTCAGGCAGTTTGCAATGAAATGAACTTGAAGCTGAAAGGTGAGTATGGAGTGTATTTCCGTGTCTACAACGAAGGAGTGGCTTATCGTTTTTATACCTCTTCCAAAGAGGACTTGATTATCAAAAATGAGATTGCGGAATTCCGATTTGCCGGTGATTATACAGCTTATTTGCCGTATTCTACGAATAAGGAAAAACCGATGGCAATGGCTTTTCAAAATACGTATGAGGTGAAACCGTTGTCAGAGGCTCCACAGGAACTGGCTTTTTTGCCGGTAACGGTGGACTGCAAGCAGGCGAAGGTGACACTGCTGGAGTCGGACTTGGAAGCTTATCCGGGAATGTTTGTGCAGCCGGATGGAAAGCAGGCATTGAAAGGTGTGTTTGCTCCTTATCCGAAAAAAACGGATTTCTATCCTTGGCGTAAGCAGGAGTATGTGACGGAAACGGAGGATTACATTGCACGTGTAAAAGGAAACCGTACGTATCCGTGGCGTATCCTGGCTATAACTGAAAAGGATACAGAAATGCCGGTGAATAATCTGGTATATGCGCTGGCTTCTCCTAACCGCATTGGAGACTGTTCCTGGGTAAAGCCGGGTAAGGTAGCATGGGACTGGTGGAATGACTGGAACCTGAAAGGGGTACCTTTCAAGGCGGGTATCAACATGGATACATATAAGTATTATATTGATTTTGCTTCTCGGAACGGATTGGAATATGTCGTATTGGACGAAGGTTGGTATGACCCGAAGAGCGGGGATATGCTGACAGTGATTCCTGAACTGGATTTGCCGGAATTGATTCGATATGGAAAGAGCAAGGGAGTGGAGCTGGTACTCTGGACGGTGTTCAATGTGTTGGATTCACAGTTGGACGAGGCTTGCCGTAAATATGCTGAAATGGGAATCAAAGGCTTTAAGGTGGATTTCCTTGACCGGGATGACCAGACTGCGGTGGAAATGATTTATCGTATTGCGGCAAAGGCGGCAGAATATAAACTGATATTGGATTATCACGGTATCTATAAGCCAACCGGCTTGAATCGTACCTATCCGAATGTGGTAAATTATGAAAGCGTGTTTGGTATGGAAGAGATGAAATGGAGTGAGGTGGAGAAGAATATGCCGCTTTATGACGTGACTTTCCCGTACATCCGTTTGATGGCTGGTTATGTGGACTACACACCGGGAGCTATGCGGAACTTGTCGAAGCGTGATTTCCAGCCTATGTATTCCAGTCCCGCCAGTATGGGTACACGCTGTCATCAGTTGGCTGCTTACATTGTACACGATTCACCGTTTACGATGCTGTGTGATGCACCAACAAATTATTTGAAAGAGCAGGAATGTGTGGATTTCATCAGTTCGATTCCGGTGGAGACAGATTCTACCTTTATTTATTCGGGCAAACTGGGTGAATCGATTGTGACGGTTCGCAAAAAAGATATTAACTGGTATATCGGAGGTATGACAAACTGGGATGAGCGTGAGGTGACACTGGATTTCTCCTTCTTGGGTGAAGGAGAGAAGTACCAATGTACTTTGTTCAAGGACGGTGTCAATGCATCTCGCCAGGCAGAAGATTATGTGAAGGAAACTTTTGTGGTAGATGCCTATACGAAACTGCCTATCCATTTGGCTTCTGGAGGAGGATTTGCCTTAAAACTGGAACGTACTTTTGTGACGGAAGTGAAACCTTCGGCTGTACCTGCGGGAAAAGGAATCCCTTCTTTCTATAAAAAATACCTAGAAGTAGACGGATTATATATTGTGTCATCTGATAAGGTACGTGATGAGGCTCTGGAAAAGGCGTATGAGATTGTATCGCTGATGCTGGCGAAGCGTCCGGATATCAAGCGACACATGGTAAGCAAAGGATGTCATGTGATGATTATCGGGGAGCACGAAGAGGTGTGTGATTTGCCGGAATATGCGCATATCTGCAACACACCGGAGAATATTGCTTTTTGGAATAAGCGTGCCAGAGGTTTTGGCGGGGCTCCGGAAGATGATTTTTCGGCTAGCTGTGGAGAAGAGAATGTGCTGGCTTTCCCGGGTGATAAGTATGTGGGAGAAAATATCCTGATTCATGAGTTTGCACATTTGTTCCATACCATTGGTATTGTAGGTGTAGAACCTGATTTTGATGACCGTTTGGAGAAGTGCAGACAAAATGCCATTGCCAAGGGCTTGTGGAAGGATACGTATGCTATTTCAAATAAAGAAGAGTATTTTGCAGAATGTGTGCAGTCGTTCTTCAACTGTAACCGTTATTCGGAAACTCCGAATAAAGTACACAATGCCATGAACCGTCGTACGAAATTGAAATCGTATGATCCTGACATGTATCAGTTGCTGAAAGAGTATTTCTATGAAATTGAAATTCCGATATTGAATGAAGTGCACCCATAATAAAAGGAGGAAAAGAATGAAAAAACATGTATTGACAAGTTTGTTGTTGGGTACAGTTTTGAGTACCGCTTATTCACAAAAGGTGGAATGGAATACTCCAGGTGCGGGGAATCCGTTTATTCCAGGGTATTTTGCAGACCCTACGATAAAGAAGTTCGGAGATACATATTATGTCTATGCTACGACTGATGGCAGTGGGGCAGGATTTGGTCCTTCGCAGGTATGGTGTAGCAAGGATTTTGAGAACTGGACCATCATGCCGATGAACTGGCCGGATAGTCACTGGATTTGGGCCCCGGATGTAATGCAGCATACCGATGGCACGTATCGTATGTTCTATTGCCAGCCTTGCAATGTATATGAAGGAGTTGCAGATACACCGCGTGGCCCATGGAAGAATGTACTGGGAGAAAGTGAAGCCGTGCTGGTTCCTGATCGCTTTGTAAAGAATGCCATTACGCTGGATGGCCAGACGTTTGTAGACGATGACGGTTCGGTATATTTGTATTGGGGTACATGGGGTATCTATAAAGGTTTTGGCTGCGGGGCTGGAAAGATGACACCTGATATGAAAGGTTTTGTGGAAACAAAGTTGATTCCTAATACGGAAGTGAAGGATTTCTTTGAAGCTCCGTTTGTGATGAAGCGAAACGGTATCTATTATTTTATGTATTCTTCCGATTCGTGTCATGACAGCACCTATCATGTGCAGTATGCTACGAGTACGGTAGGACCGCTTGGACCTTATACATATAGAGGTACAATTCTGAAGACGTCCGCCGACGGTACAGTGCACGGACCGGGTCATCACAGCATTTTGCAGGAAGGAGACAATTATTATATCGTATACCATCGTCATGATAATCCTCATTCCAACCGTGGATTTCATCGTCAGGTTTGTATTGACAAGCTGGAATTTAATACCGATGGTTCCATCGCTCCTATAGAAGGAACACACAGCGGAGTGGGGACTTTTGCCAAGAGTGTATTGAAATCGAAAAACCTGGCCTATCGGAAACCGGTCAAAGCTTCTTCGTATTATGATGCCAACTTTGTGCCTGAATATGCGGTAGACGATAATAATGGTACGTTGTGGCGTCCGAAGACAATGGGGCAGGAGTGGATTGAGATTGACTTGCAAAAGGTTGAGAATATCCGTACGGTGTGGACACAATTTGAATATGGTACATCATATTATCAGTATGTGATTGAAACCTCAGTAGACGGACAGAGGTGGGATGTCTTTGCAGATAAGCGCTCTAATTATCTGGCTGGAAGTCCAATGGTTGATTTCGGTAATGTGAAAGCACGGTATGTACGATTAACCACAACGGGAACACAGAAAAATGGTTTTGCCGGTGCTTTGTGGAATATTAAAGTGTTCGGCGAGTTTGAAACGGCATCTCCTCAGTTGTGGATGGGACTCTCGGGCTTGGACTGGAACGGCACGGAGTGGAGAAACGACGGCGGTATGCTGGGCGGTGTCTTCCAATTGAAATCTGGACAAGTTTCTCGTAAGCGTATTGACGGACAAGAGGCCATTGTGTTGGCACCAGGTACATGCTTGGAATTTATCTCTCCGGTTATTAATCCAAAAGAGGAGCATACAACTACAGTCTGGGTATATGAAAACAACCGCTGGATTTCCCAATCGGCAGATAAGTATGTACAGCGAGGAAAGGTAGTTATTCAGTCACAGGACAAGGAACTGACATTGACAAATTTCTGTTATTATAACTGGAAACAGGAAGAAGCAGAAAAGGCTTATGATGCAACTGTAGGGTTGGTACGTGTAGAAGCTTCTGATAGAATGAAAAGAGGATTGCTGGTATCTCTGAATGCAGATGATTTTGCAGTAGGTGATACGGTAGGATATATCCCCAATAAGGGAGTTGTAGAAGGTTATTTTGAGACTCAAAAGGCTCCGGTAATTGTAGAAGAACAGCAGGGTAAGAAGGCTTTCCGTTTTGAAGGCGAGCAGTTCTTCCGTTCCAGCTTTACCTTGCCGGCTACTCTTCGTGACAATGCTCCTTATACGTTGGAAGCCTGGGTGCTGAATCCGGAAATGGCTGAGAATGAATGCGTGGCCGATTTTACCAGCTCGCACGATGAAATGGAAAAAATCATGCTGGTGAATGGTACAGAACCTCGTTGCGGAATGCTGAACCATTATGGCTGGTACGAAGATGTCGGTTATAAGGAGGCTAAGTCACTGGAAGGAAAATGGCAACATATTTATGTCGTTTTTGACGGACGTATCGAGAAGGTATATATAAACGGGCAGTTAATCAGTTCAAAAGATATTCAGCTGCTGATTAAACCGATACAATTTGTAACTTTGGGACAGAATGCAGAAGGTAACTGGCCTTTTAGCGGCTATCTGCATGCCTTGAAGATCTGGGATGAGGCACTTCCTTTGAAAGATAAATGAGAATAATAACCTATAAAATATGAGTAACACCATGAAAAAATTTGTGATTTCTGCTCTGCTTTTTTCGTTGATAGGAGGTGGGGCATACGCGCAGAAGAAGGCTTCTGCACACGGCTATCCGATTGATCCGGTTCCGTTTACTTCGGTAAAACTGACGGATTCTTTCTGGGGACAGCGTTTGAAAGCCAGCCGTGAAGTAACTATTCCATTGGCTTTTAGCAAATGTGAAGAAACCGGACGCTACAAGAACTTTGAAATGGCAGCTCATCCGAGTGAAAATAATAAGGTGACAGGCTATTCATTTGATGATACGGATGTGTATAAGACTATTGAAGGAGCCAGCTATCTGCTTCAGACTTATCCGGATAAGAAGTTGAAAAAATACATTGACAGTGTGCTGGTAATTGTGGCTGCTGCGCAGGAACCTGACGGCTATTTGTACACTTCACGTACCATGAATCCTAAACATCCACATGAATGGGCTGGTAGTAAACGCTGGGAGAAGGTGGAAGAACTGAGCCATGAGTTCTATAACTTAGGTCACATGGTAGAAGGTGCTATTGCACACTATCAGGCTACGGGACAACGGAATTTCCTGGATATAGCCATTCGTTATGCAGACTGTGTCTGCCGTGAGATTGGTGACAAACCGGGACAGCAGGTACGTGTACCAGGTCATCAGATTGCAGAAATGGCATTGGCTAAACTATATCTGGTAACGGGTGATCAGAAATATCTGGATCAGGCTAAATTCTTCCTGGATAAGCGCGGCTATACTTCTCGTCGGGATGAATACAGCCAGGCTCACAAACCGGTAATTGAACAGGATGAGGCAGTAGGACATGCAGTACGTGCAGCGTACATGTATTCCGGTATGGCCGATGTGGCTGCCCTGACAGGTGATACAGCTTATATTCATGCCATCGACCGTATCTGGGATAACATTGTTTCTAAGAAATTGTATATCACCGGAGGTATTGGTGCGACAAACAACGGGGAAGCTTTCGGAAAGAATTATGAACTTCCTAATATGTCGGCTTACTGTGAAACTTGTGCGGCTATCGGTAATGTATATATGAATTACCGTTTGTTCCTCTTACACGGTGAATCCAAGTATTACGATGTGCTGGAACGTACTTTGTACAATGGGTTGGTTTCAGGCGTATCTTTGGATGGTGGCGGTTTCTTCTATCCAAATCCGTTGGAGTCTATGGGCCAACACCAGCGTCAGCCTTGGTTCGGTTGTGCTTGTTGTCCGTCTAATATCTGCCGTTTCATCCCTTCTGTTCCGGGCTATGTTTATGCAGTAAAAGGAAAAGATGTATACGTAAACTTGTTTATTGCCAACAATGCTACTTTGCAGGTAAACGGAAAGAAGGTTACACTTTCACAAACCACATCTTATCCATGGAACGGGGATATTACATTGGCAGTAGACCGTAACTCAGCCGGACAGTTTGCCATGAAGATTCGTATTCCGGGATGGGTACGCAATCAGGTCGTTCCGAGTGACTTGTATACTTATACCGATGGTGTGCGTCCGAAATACAGTGTGAAGGTGAACGGTGAAGAAGTGAAATCAGACTTGCAGAAAGGTTACCTGACTATCGACCGTAAATGGAAGAAGGGAGATAAGGTAGAAGTTCACTTCGATATGAACGTGCGTACGGTAAGAGCGAATGGAAAGGTGGAAGCTGACCGTGGTCGGGTATCTGTAGAACGTGGTCCGATTGTATATTGTGCAGAATGGCCAGACAACGATTTTGACGTTTTGAGTGTATTGATGAACCGCACTCCGAAATTTGAAGTTGTAGAAAAACCGGATTTGTTGTATGGTATCAATCAGATTAAGACTCAGGCTCAGACATTGGAATACGATGAATCAGGCCGTCTGGTCGCAAAAGATCATACACTGACCATGATTCCATATTATGCATGGGCACATCGTGGAGCGGGAAATATGGCAGTGTGGTTGCCGAATGAAGTAAGTGCTACTCGTCCGGTTGCTATCCCGACATTGGCATCGAAGAGTAAGGTAGATGCTTCACATAAAGTAAAATCACTGTCCTCTATTTCTGACGGATTGGTGCCGAAGGATGAAAATGACCGTACGATTCCGTATTATCACTGGTGGCCGAAAGAAGGTACTACAGAGTGGATTTCATACGAATTCCCGGAAGAAATGGAAGTTTCTAGCTCTACAGTGTATTGGTATGATGATGCTCCTTGGGGAGGTTGCCGTGTACCGAAGTCTTGGAAAATCTATTATAAGGATGCTTCTGGCAATTGGACTCCAGTTCAGAATATTACATCGTATGGGGTACAGAAGGGCAATCCCAATACCGTAGACTTTGAACCGGTGAAGACAAAGGCCGTGAAACTGGAGGTGGTACAGCCGGATAAGAATTCTTCTGGATTGTATGAGTGGGAAGTGAAATAACCATGATAATTAATAGATAATAATGCAATCAGATTCGGGGCTTTGGGTTTTCTTTGGTATGACTGGAGAAAACCTGGGGTCCCGAATTCTCTAATATCATAGAATAGAATGGAAAATAATATGTTTAAATCAGGTGTTTTGCTATTTGCATTAGGAAGTATGTCTTGTATCTCACTTTGGGCACAAGGCACGGTAGAAGATTACAACCGTGCGTATGCGCTGCGAGAGAAATACAATGCCAAGCACGTGCTGTATGCAGGTGTGGTTCCGCATTGGGTAGATCAGACTTCTGCTTTCTGGTATGTACGGCAGACGGAAAAGGGAAAAGAATATGTGAAGGTAGATGCTGCATCGAAAAAACGTACGGCATTGTTTGACCAGCAGAAAATGGCGGCTGCTTTGACAGAAAAAGCAGGACGTGCAATAAGTGCCTATAATCTTCCGCTTCAGAATTGCCGGTTAAATATTTCATTAGATACGTTACGCTTCCAATTGGACGGGAAGTTTTGGGCTTACAGCATCAAAAATAACCGTTTGTTGGATGAAGGAGCCATACCTCCTCGTGGAAAGGAACGTCACTGGATGGAAGTAGACGATGAGAAAGAAGGGCGCCCGGTTACCTCACCGGATGGTAAGTGGACCGCTTTTATCAAAAATGACAACGTATATGTTCGCGAAGTGGCTACAGGCAAAGAGAAGCAGCTGAGTCAGGATGGAACGTTGAGTAATTACTATTCTTCGTATATCCAGTGGTCGCCCGATTCCAAGTCGGTGGTATCTTGTCGGATTCGTCCAGCAGAAAAACGTTACGTATATTATGTGGAATCTTCTCCTGCCGATCAGGCACAACCCAAATTGCATAAGCAGGAATATGCAAAACCTGGAGACGAGCTGCGTTTCAAGGTGCCTTGTATTTTCGAAGTAGAATCCGGCCGTCGTTTGATTCCTTCTACGGAGTTGTTCAGCCATCAATATGAATTGTCTGGTCCGATGTGGAATGCGGATAGTAAGGCTATTACTTTCGAATACAATGAACGTGGGCATAAAGTATATCGTGTGTTGGAAATGTCGGCAGTGGATGGCAGTGTACGTACGTTGATTGAAGAAAAGGAAGAAAAATACGTGAACTATCCTCGGATTTACCGTAACTATCTGAGCGATGGCAAGCGGATTATCTGGTCAAGTGAGCGGGATAATTACAACCATTTGTATCTCTACGACCGGGCTACTGGAAAGCCTTTGAATCAGATTACGAAAGGCGAGTGGTATGTTCGTGGAGTGCAGCATGTGGATGAGACCAATGAAGTGATTTACTTTTCGGCTAATGGTATGAAAAAAGGCGAGGACCCGTACTTGATTCATTATTATAAAATCAATTTTGATGGAAGTAACCTGGTGGAACTGACTCCGGAAGAGGGAATGCACCAATGCTGGTATTCATCCGACTATAAGTATCTGGTAGATGTGTATAGCAAAGTAGACCAGGCTCCGATTGCTGTGCTTCGTGATGCAAAGAACGGAAAAATCCGTATGCAGCTGGATAAAGCCGATATTTCTGCTTTGCTGGCCAATGGCTGGAAAGCCCCGGAAGTATTTTCTGCCAAAGGACGTGATGGAAAAACGGATATGTGGGGAGTGATTTATCGCCCGTCTAACTTTGATCCGTCGAAGAAATATCCGGTAATTGAATACATTTATTCCGGACCGGGTGACCAGTATGTACCAAAGACTTTCTCTTCTTATAACTGGTGGATGACGTCGCTGGCTGAACTGGGATTCATTGTGGTACAGGTAGATGGTATGACCACTTCTTTCCGTTCGAAAGAATTTGAAGAAGTTTGTTACAAGAACCTGAAAGATGCCGGATTGCCCGACCATATAGCCTGGATTAAAGCTGCTGCGCAGAAATATCCTTATATGGATATTGACCGGGTAGGAATTTTCGGTTGCTCTGCCGGAGGACAGGAGTCTACCGGGGCTGTGTTGTTCCATCCGGAATTCTACAAGGCTGCCTATTCGGCATGTGGATGTCACGACAACCGTATGGATAAAATCTGGTGGAATGAACTTTGGATGGGATATCCGGTAGATGAATCCTACAGTGCTTGTTCCAATGTAGACAATGCTCATCTGCTGAGTCGTCCGTTGATGCTGGTCGTAGGCGAACTGGACGATAATGTAGATCCTGCTTCTACCATGCAGGTGGCCAATGCTTTGATAAAAGCCAATAAAGATTTTGAACTGGTAGTTATCCCGGGAGCTCACCACACGATGGGAGAGGACTTTGGCGAACACAAGCGTTATGACTTCTTTGTCCGCCATTTGATGGGAATCACTCCTCCCTCATGGGATAAAGTGAAAACAGGAAAATAACTTGTGGCAGGTCAATGGGTCATTCATTTCAGTGAATGGCCCATTCTGCTATATCTTTGATTACTTTCTCCGACACCCGTCCGGGGTGATTGTATTCCATAGGGGTGGACTTCCCGGTGCCTTCCATGAAACAATGGTTTAAAGACGGATATGACCGGAAAGTTACGTTGGGTTTACCGAACATTCCGAGTTTCCACATGGCAAAATCCTGCATGGTTACCTGATAATCGCGTTCTCCCTGTAAAAAGAGCATGGGGATAGTCAGCGAATGGGCTGTCATGACAGGAGCGTACTTGTCCAGATAGTCCCAGTAGGCTTCAGGAGCGCTGGCCTTGATTTGCTGATATTGCTGCATGAGGAGTTGTTCGTCAGTATCTCCGTTCAGTGAAGCCAGATAGTGCAACTGTTCTTTAAGGATGTCATCTTGCGGACGGGAAGGGGCAGCCAGCAGGATAAGACCTTTTACGGAAGGACAACGTGTAGCAATGAGAGGAGCCAGTAATCCTCCCAGGCTGTGCCCTGCAATGAAGACTTTCTGCGCGTCAACAAACGGAAGGGAGGCTGCAAGCTGGCTGGCAGAGATGGCGTCTTCTATCACTTCCTCTTCTGGAGTAATATCCTTTCCTTTTGGAGAAGCCGATTTCCCATACACATACGTACGTTTATCATAACGTAGAACGGCTACACCTTGTGAGGCTAATCCCCAAGCCATATCCTGATAAATCTTGTTGGGGCCGATTTGTCCGTCCTTATTATGAGGTCCCGAGCCTTGTAATAAGATTACGATGGGAAGATTGTTTTTTCCTTTAGGCCGGGTGATGACGCCAGGCAGTTTGTACGTACCGGTGACAACCTCTATGGGTGATTCTTCCAGGTGAATACTGTCGAAAGGGATTACTTGTGGCTTTTCTTCGGCTGGAACAGGCAGCAGGCGAAGTCCGTTTACTTTTCTTTCCTGATTGAATGCGACCATAAAGCGTATAGGGGCACGTTCAAATTTCAAGTCGCTGTAATAGACTATTGTTCCGCCAATGGCATCTTGCTTCCATTCTTTTTCTTCCACCAGCGTTCCGAGCTGTTGCTCCATTTGTGACCACATATTGTTTAATTGTGACAGGGGAACTGCTTGTTGCATTTTAGCGTCGAAGCAAGCGTATATACTGTCACTTTGTGCATTTTTCATCCATTGCAGAATCTGTTGTGCACGTTGCATATTATTCTGCTGGGCATGAGCCTGCAGGCAGGCTGCCAGTAATGCGATAGAAAGCCATTGTATATTTTTCATATATTTGAGTCTTGAAGTTACTATAGCAAATGTATATAATAACTTTATTCTTGTGAACTTTTGCACATTATTTCTTCCATTATGGTTATTCAATTTTTTGAATAGCTTGTGATATTTGTAGTCAAACTAAGTATGAAATAATATGAAGCAAGAAGTATCGGGAGCACGACCTCAGAAAGGAAATCCTTTCGTCTCTTTTTTATGGGTGATATTAATCGTGCTGTTTTTAAACTGGTTGATTTTCCCTAATCTGATAAACCGGAAAATCAGAGCGACAGATTACAGCACTTTTGTGGAGAAGATGGATGCCGGTGCGATAAAGGAAGTTATGGTAAAGTCCGGACAGATTTATTTCACGGTATTGGAAAATGGAGAAGAATTGACGTATCAGACTGGAGAAATAGAAGACCCGCAGCTGGTAGACCGGTTACTGAAAGCGAAGGGTCCGAATGCCAACGGGAAAATTGTACCTGAGGAAAATTCTCCTGTGCTTAATTTTATTTTAATGTGGATTCTTCCGGGGCTTTTGTTCTATATTATCTGGAAGCAAGCCAGCCGAAGTATTCAGGCTCGTATGGGAGCTGGAGGTAATTTCATGTCATTTGGAAATGGGGGAGCCAAGATATATGCAGACTCGGAAATCAAGACAACTTTTGCCGATGTAGCCGGACAGAACGAGGCCAAAGAAATGCTGAAGGAGATTGTGGATTTCTTACATAATCCTAAGAAGTATACCGATATCGGGGCTTCTTTGCCTAAAGGTGCTTTGTTGGTCGGTCCTCCGGGAACAGGAAAGACGTTGATTGCACGTGCGGTAGCAGGGGAAGCAAAGGTCCCTTTCTTTGCCATATCCGGCTCTGAGTTTGTACAAATGTTTGTCGGGATGGGGGCGGCAAAAGTGCGCGATTTGTTCAGACAGGCTAACGAGAAAGCTCCTTGCATTATTTTTATAGATGAAATAGATGCCATTGGTAAGCGAAGAGATAGTGGACTGGGGGAAACGATGAACGGGAACAGACCTTGAATCAGTTGCTGACAGAAATGGATGGATTTGATGGCAGAAAGGGAGTAGTGATATTGGCAGCTACGAACCGTCCGGAAAATCTGGATAAGGCTTTGCTGCGTCCGGGCCGTTTTGATCGGCGTATCCAGATGGAATTGCCCGACCTGGAAGGACGAAAAGCCATTTTGAATGTACACCTGAAGAGAGTAAAGCATGAAGAGGTGGATATTGATGTGGTGGCTCGTGCTACGGCTGGTACCTCCGGAGCAGAACTGGCGAATATTGTTAATGAGGCTGCTTTGAGGGCTGTTCGCATGGGCAGGAATAAAATAAATACAGCTGACCTGGAAGAAAGTGTGGAAACTGTGATTGCCGGTGCTCAGAAGAAAGGAAAGGTGGTATCTGCGGAAGAGAAAAGAATTATAGCTTATCATGAAATCGGACACGCGCTGGTTGCTGCTATGCAGACACATTCGGCTCCTGTACACAAAATAACGATTATTCCTCGTACATCAGGAGCATTGGGCTATACCATGCAAGTGGAAAGTGGGGAACAGGTTTTGATGAATAAGGATGATTTGTTCAATCGGATTGTGACATTGTGTACAGAAGTTGTATGTTTTCCATATCCTGTGGTTGGATAGAGATGCAAGGATAGTGTGAAATTCTTCTTGCCAGACTGAAATCGGGATTTGTTGGCAAGGTGAGCAGAAAATCTGATGAAAAGCGGAGAATTTTTAATTGCAGGTCAGGACTTGTCCTTATAATCGTAAAGATATGGCGTGGCAGGATGACAAATGCTTCGTTGGCGGAAATGTGATATTCATTATAGTTTATTTTGAACCGCATGTTGCCTTTTGAGCAGATACCGAGAATAATTCCGTCAAATAAGAAGGCATGCTCATGAGGAAATTCTGTATATTTTTAATCTGTCTATAAAATGGGAAAGTTATATGAAATAAAAGATTATTTTTGTCATTGATATGATAAAGTTGTACGCCTTAAAATTAAATCTAATGATAGAACCTGTTTATTCTGCTGCTGAAAATCGTTACGAATGTGGTATGCAGTATCGCCGTGCCGGGCGTAGTGGAGTGATGCTGCCCGCCATTTCTTTGGGATTATGGCATAATTTTGGTGATGTAGATACACTTTCACTTAGCCGGAAAAAATTGCACTATGCGTTTGATCATGGAATTACACATTTTGACTTGGCTAATAATTACGGACCTTCTTATGGCTCAGCCGAAGAAACCTTTGGACAGATTATGAAGTCATCGTTCGCTCCCTATCGGGATGAGTTGTTTATTTCCACGAAGGCGGGTCATGACATGTGGCCAGGCCCGTATGGCAACTGGGGTTCCAGAAAACATCTGATGGCCAGCTTGGATCAGAGCTTGAAGCGGATGAATCTGGATTACGTGGATGTATTTTATTCTCATCGGTATGACCCGGATACGCCGTTGGAAGAAACTCTTCAGGCATTGGTTGATATTGTACGCAAGGGAAAGGCTTTGTATGTCGGCCTGTCTAAATACCCGTTGGATGCCTATCTGTTTGCATGTCATTATCTGAGAGAACGGGATGTGCCTTGCCTGCTGTATCAGGGACGGTATAGTATGCTGGTACGCGAACCGGAATCTCAGGGGATATTGAATGCCGTGAAGGAAAATGGAAGTGGGTTTGTGGCTTTTTCTCCTCTGGCACAAGGCTTGCTGACTAACCGTTATCTGAACGGTATTCCGGATGATTCTCGTATAGCAAGGGGTGGCTTCCTGAAAAAAGAGGCGCTTACGCCGGAAGTGTTGAGTAAGATACAAGCTTTGAATGAACGGGCGGCTATGCGTGGACAGTCACTGGCCGAAATGGCTCTGGCCTGGTTGTTGAAAAACGAAACTGTGACTTCTGTGATTGTAGGGGCCAGTTCGGTTGAACAGCTGGGAGATAGTTTGAAAACTTTGAATCATCTTTCATTTGAAGAAGAGGAACTTCATGCAATCGAAAAAATTCTGATGTAGCCGGCTAACTTCATGTGTGTAAGGTGAAAAGGGAAATGAAAAAAGTGAGTAGCCTGTTTGTTAAAACAATATAATTATAGGCAGCTCACTTTTTTTGCTATGAACATTCATATAAATTTGTTCCTCTGAAACACACTCGTTTTTATATATGGATGAAATAATCATTATTATCGGGTTGATAGTACTGAACGGTATTTTCGCCATGTCTGAGGTGGCATTAATATCAGCCCGAAAATCCCGGTTGTCGACAGATGTAAAAAAAGGGAATAAATCTGCTCGCGTAGCATTGAAACTGGCAGGGGACCCAGATCGTTTTCTTTCTACAGTTCAAATTGGTATTACATTAATCGGTATTCTGACCGGTATCTATTCGGGTAATAAGATTGCGGTCGACCTGACGAATCTGCTTATCTCATGGGGAGTTGCTTCTTCTTATGCTTTTGGACTGGCACAGGGAATAATTGTAGTGATAGTAACTTATCTTACTATTATTTTGGGTGAGTTGGTGCCTAAACGTAT
>ERZ773194.1318-NODE-1318-length-27602-cov-8.684975_pt1 | contig 27602 bp, 19 predicted proteins | sample MGYA00511240_ERZ773194 | MGnify/ENA primary metagenome ERZ773194 (study PRJEB29015, sample SAMEA2737774) | human gut metagenome | biome: human gut; feature: human-associated habitat; material: faeces | place: China | collected 2012 ... | reverse complement strand
ATGACATGACGGCGCTCATGCTCAAGGAGCTGCTCTCGCGCGTGACGTCGTTCAGCCTCTTCAAGCCGCGCGTGCTTGTCACCGTGCCGAGCAGCGTGACCGGCGTGGAGGAGCGCAACGTCATCGACGCCGTCATCGAGGCCGGCGCGCGCAAGGTGTATCTGGTCGAGTCCGCCGTGGCGACAGCGGCCGGTGCGGGCGCCGACCTCTCCAAGCCGGACGGCCATCTGGTCATCGACATCGGCGGCGGCACGACGGAGGTCGCGGTCGTGTCTCTCGGCGGCGTGGTCGAGAGCGAGTCGATCAAGACCGCCGGTGACGCCTTTGACGAGGCGATCGTGCGCTACGTGCGCCGCAAGCACAACATCCTCATCGGCAAGCGCACGGCCGAGGAGCTCAAGATCGGCATCGCGTGCCTTGTCCCGCGCGCCGAGGTCGGCATTCAGGAGGTCAAGGGCCGCTGCCTGACGACCGGCCTGCCGAAGTCCGTGAAGATCAGCTCGGTCGAGCTTGTCGAGGCCATTGCCGAGCCCGCGCGCGACATTCTCGAGACCATCCACATGGTGCTTGAGCGCACGCCGCCGGAACTCGTTTCGGACGTCGCGCAAAATGGCATCGTTATGGCCGGCGGCGGCAGTCTGATCTACGGCTTTGACCAGCTCGTCGAGAAGGACACCGGCATCCGCACCACCGTGGTGGACGATGCGCTTTCGTGCGCGGCGTTCGGCAGCGGCAAGATGCTCATGAACCTCAACGATATGCCCGACGGCATGGTCAACCTCGCGCGCAAGCGCCAGATGAAAGCGTAAAAGGGAAGGCCGGGCGATCCCCGGCCTTTTTTCTGCTATGTACTATCACACACTCAATGACGAGCTGCGCGCCCGCTTCGGCTGCAAGGTCTATAGGCTCGCGCTCGACGGCGGCTTTACCTGTCCGAACCGGGACGGGGCCATCGATACGCGCGGCTGCATTTTCTGTGCCGGGGACGGTTCCGGCGCCTTCGCCGCCGATCGTGCACTGGACATTCCGCAGCAGATCGAGGCGGCCAAGGCGCGCGTAGCCAGTAAAAACGGCGGCGGCAAATACATTGCTTATTTTCAGAACTTCACGAACACTTATGGCAGTCTCGTGCACATGGAGCTCCTGTTCATACAGGCGCTTGCGCCGGAGGACGTTGTGGTGCTGTCGGTCGCCACGCGGCCGGACTGTCTGCCGGATGAAACCGTTGCGCTCCTGCGGCGGCTGAACGCCGAAAAGCCAGTCTGGGTCGAGCTCGGTCTGCAAACCATCCATCCGCGCAGCGCGGCCTATATCCGCCGCGGCTACGACCTGCCGGTGTTCGACGATGCAGTGCGCCGTCTGCGCGCCGCCGGACTCGAGGTCATCGTGCATCAGATCCTCGGCATCCCCGGCGAGACGGATGCGCAGATGGTGCAGACCGCGCGCTATATCGGTCAGAGCGGGGTACAGGGCATCAAGCTGCACCTGCTGCATGTGCTGCGCGGCACGGATCTGGCGGCGGATTATGCTGCCGGAAAGTTCGAGGTGCTCACGCCGGAGCACTATATCGACCTGCTCGAGCAGTGTCTGTGCGTCCTCCCGCCGGAGGTAGTTATCCACCGCCTGACCGGCGACGGCGCCAAGCGTGACCTCATCGCGCCGCTCTGGAGCGCGGACAAAAAGCGCGTGCTCAATGCGATCCACGCCGCTTTCGCGCGCGACGATCTTACACAGGGTTCTGCGCTGTAGCGGGGTTCTCCGCTGCGCCTGCGCAGGACCCGTTTTTGGCAGTTGTGCCCAAATACAGCGGTGTGTTCCTAAAAAAATTATACGAAAATTTGTGCAAAAAAGCAGTTAAGGTATTGAAACGTCGCAATTTCTATAGTAATATAAGAACAGTATGTCGTGCTGCGCCCATTTTGCGGCACAATGGCCCCAAAACGGCAGGAAAAAAGGTATCGAAAGGAATGACAAGAATGAACCAGGCACGGAAAAGAACGACAATGCAAAAAGTGCTTTCCATGATTCTTGTACTGGTCATGCTGCTGAGCCTGATGTCCATGTCAGCGTTCACGATGGCAACGAACGAGACAGGAGCGAGCAGCTCGGCACGAAATGATTTCATGCGCGTTTTCCATTTGGATTGCGGCAGAAAGTATTTCAGCGTCGCTGAGATCGAGTCGTTGATCGACACGGCTTCCGCGGCGAACTATACGCACATAGAACTGGCGGTCGGCAACGACAGCCTGCGTTTCCTGCTGGACGATATGTCTGTCACGGTTGATGGGAAGACCTATGCCAGTGATGACGTGAAGACGCAGATCCATAACGGCAACGTGAAGTATTACGATGCGGGCAGCGTGAATGAGCTCTCGCAGTCTGATATGGACGCGATCATTGCCTATGCGCAGAGCAAGAACATCTCCATCATCCCGCTGATCAACACGCCGGGTCACATGGATGCGATCCTGAGCGCGGCGACCTCTCTGACGGGGGTGAACTGCTCCGCCTACGACTCTGTCCGCACGATTGACGTGGCGAATACCACTGCCGTTGCGTTCACGCAGGCGCTCCTGCAGAAGTACATCAATTACTTCGCCGGCAAGGGCTGCGGCTACTTCAACATGGGCGCGGACGAGTATGCCAATGACAAGACCGACGGTTTTGCAGCGCTGATCAAGGATAAAAAGTATGGCAACTTTGTCAGCTATGTCAATGCGGTCGCCGCGCAGATCGTTGCGGCCGGTATGACGCCCATCGCGTTTAACGACGGCATTTACTATAACAGCAACACAAGCGGCGGCGAATTTTCCAAGGACATCGTCGTCAGCTATTGGACGACCGGCTGGACTGGCTACACCCCGGCACCCGCAAGCTTTATTGCAAATAAGGGTCACAAGATCCTCAATACCAATGATGCATGGTATTATGTGCTTGCTGATAAAGTCACAGCATACACGTATAAACATGCCCAAAGCGGCGTGGCAAATACGCCTGTCACCTCTGTGCGCGGCGATAAGAGCAGCAGCGTGACGCCGATCGGCGCGATGATCTGCTTCTGGTGCGACGATCCGAAACCGGAGTACAGCGCCCAGGAACAGGGCTATGTCAAGGGACTCATGCAGACGCTGTCGAACAACAACAGCGACTACTTTACGCCCGTAGTGCCGCAGGTCGAGACCGCTCACCGCGGACAGACACTGACTGTGGGCAATTCTTCGGTTCTGCGCCTTTCCACCGGCCTGAATGCAGTGTGGTCTGTCAGCGATGCGAGCGTTCTGTCTCTCGGCAGCGTGACGAGAAGCGCCGCAAGCACCGTGACCGGAAACCGCGTGACGGTCAACGCCCTTTCGAGAGGCACTGCGACGGTCACCGCCGAAGCCGATAACGGCCAGTCCTATTCCATGGATCTCACGGTCGCGGGCGAGGGCGACGTGCGCATTGACCTTACCGTCGGCGAAACGTGGTCAAAAACTATGCCCGGTCAGGTTCTGAGCAGCTACTCTCATGACGACGAAGTGGCTAAAGTCAATGTTACCAGCAAGCGTGACCTCAAGGGTGAGCTCACGACGAGCATGACTAAGGGCACGGCATACTACATCGTAAACAGCGAGGGAAAATATCTGGATGCCAACGCTGAATGGGTGGATGATGCTGACAATGCTGCTCAGTGGACATGGATTTCCCATCGTAAAGGGTTTTATCTGGACCTCAATCCCAAAGGCAATGAGACGTGGCTGTACTGTGATAATGGGCATTGGACAACCCAATCCGGTTGGATATCTAGTTGTTCATATTTCAGTGGCCTTACCGACGGCAAGCTCGTCAGCAAAGATGGCGATGTCCTCGGCACGCCCATTACGGTTGGAAACGAACCCATCGACGTCAGCACCATCACCATTACCGGCCGCAATGTCGGAACGACGGATGTTCAGATTGATGGAACATGGTATCACATCGTCGTCAACGACGACCTGCCTTCTGATCCGCTCACGGCGAATTCGCTTACCCTTGAGTACATGATCACGACCTGCCATGTGCATGATTACAACAGCAACAGTGACAGATATGAGATCACGAGCGCAGAGGCATCGAATGCGGCTGGCGTTGATGTATCGACGCTTGCGCCTGCAAATGGCTATTTCCGCAAAAACAATTCGAGCCGCAACCCCCAAATGGATGCCACCTATTGGCAGACCATGCGTCTGGATAAGTACCACAAACAGGCTGATTCCGGCTGGGGAGACAGCACCGGTGACGGTACGACGCTGACCAATGTCCGCTACTATACCAACAGCGCGAATAAGAGCGCGTGGCAGTATCAGACCACGGACGGTATCTGGCACTATTTCCGCTCCGGCGATCAGCTGGTCGCATATTACCTGCAGAAGACAGAAGTAACAAAGGACGTCACCACGTACACAAAGGACTGGGGTGTTGGAATCCCCTCCGATGGCAATGGAAGTAATGGTCAGGTAGCGCTGACGTTTGCGGTCGTCTATCCTGACAACACGGTGCTGCCTTCGAAGGAAAATATGTATCCGGGCTCCACGACGATTTATAACTATGAGAAAACAGGTCGTGACATTGGCATCATCATGCCGAAAGAGAACGAGTACTATACGATCTCGAAAATCACGGTAACCGATGGTGTGCGTACCAGACAGGATGACGACAATAAATGGTACAAAAATGACAGCATTAACTGGAATATGAAAACGACGCAGGCCGGCGGCATTTGGTATGATGAGACCGTGGTTTGGGACGCAAGCTATGGCACAGAACCTATTGTCAACGGCAAGATTAGCAACATCAAGTGGCCTGCAAAAAATACAGGCAAGCTCGTGCTGATCTACCTGAGCGCGGTGGAACTCGAAACCAACCTGAACGTCACCTATTGGGATGACGATGCCGACACCCAGATCTATAAGTATCAGATCGTGGCAAAGCATCAGGCAACCGATCCTGAGCCGAACTACAAGACTGCGCTCATGGACGGCAAGTCCTGCATCGGCGAAGCCGGTCCGTGGATGGGCAAGACTGCCGAGGATAACGGCTATCTGCCGGACAGCGCCTATGTGGTCAATGCTTCCGGTAACCAGCAGACCATCAGTAAGGACATTAAGCAGCTTGACGGTGTGACCGGCAACTACAAGAGCGGCATTTATGAGTACCGCTGGGCTGAGATTTCCGAAGACGGCAAGACGCTCATGCTGCACTATGACCGCAAGGACTTGAAGGCCAAGACCTATGTCGTTGACTTCGGTCTGCCGGTGACGATTCCGGTGAGCGCATTCGGCATTGAGGATGCCAGCACGATCGCGCAGATGTCACTGCTTGCCGGTGAGCAGACGCTTGAGAATACGGGCAAGTACGGCACTGCGAAGATCAACAGCGACGATAAGACGGTGACGTATACGCTCCACAATACGCTTGACAGCACGGCGGCGATCTCGCTCTTTGTCAAGTTTACGAATGATCCGGCTGAGCAGCCGACGGTCTTCTCCGTCAACATCATCCCCGCGACGAGCGTCTACTATGAGGACAGCTTCGCCACGTTTACGAATGCCGATGGCACGAACGTTGTCAATAAGAACCAGAAAAACGGCTACTGGACGACCGTCGGCGAGCAGGATACGACGAAGCAGCAGGTCTTTGAGCAGCTCAAGAGCGAGAACAGCAATGTCTACGGCTATGACCCTGCCTATGCCAAATGCAGCACCTTCTCCATGGGCAGCGCCACCAAGGTCACGGTCGATGCCAACACCAGTAAGCTCGGTCAGGTGCCCGCTGCGACCTTCACCTTCAAGGGCACTGGCTTTGATGTCATCTCCCTGACCAGCAACACCTCCGGCACGGTCATGTACACCGTGACGAATTCCAAGGGAGAAAAAGTGAAGGTCGGCCCGTGCGACACGTACTACGGCTACAATGGCGATGCCGCCGGTGTGACGACTGACAGCGCGAAGGCGCTCTACCAGATCCCGGTGATCAAGGTCTCCGGTCTGGATTATGACACGTATACCGTCAAGATCGAGGTCGGCTACGGTGAGTTCTTCGATCACACGGGCAATGATTCCTACAGCTTCTGGCTCGATGCCATCCGCGTCTATGACCCCATGGGCAAGGATAAGAGTGACTACGCGCAGGACGGCGAGGGTTACCCGCAGTACATCAAGCTGCATGACGCGCTGGTGGCTGATAATGTAAAGACAACTCTCTTCATCGACGGCGCTGCAGCAGCGAACATCACCGACTATAAGAACCGTGGCCCGAACAACGAGGTCTATCTGGCCACCGGTCAGGCAATCACGTTTACCGTCCCGGGTGATACCAACATCGCAAGCGTCCAGATCGGCGCAAAAGCTCCCAGTGGTATGGCCGCGACGATGGTTGTTGGCACGGATGGTCAGCAAATCAGCACCGCCACCGAGATGTACTACGAGATCGGCGCTTCCGGCGGCAGCTTCACGATCACCAACACGGGTGACGGCATCCTGTCCCTGACGAACCTGAAGATCACCTTTAAGGACAAACCGGCCAGCGCAGCTGCACTGAGCGCGCCGACCGCTGAGGAGCAGGACGCTGCGGTCATGTGTGTGCGCGCGCTGTTTGCCGCGCCCGAGCAGACCTTTGAGCCTGAGCACTTCACGGCCAAGTGGAGCCGCAATGTCCATAAGGGCGGCAAGGCGACGCTGACGGTCAAGACGTCTGCGGATGTCGAGGCGATCCATGTCGACGATGTGACGATCGACAGCTATAAGGTTCGCACCGAGCGCAGCGGTTGGGGCTCTTCCGCGAAGAAGGTTACCTACCACGTGTTCACCTATACCGTGACGGCGACGGCAACGGCGGACTACACCGTCTGCGCCATCAATGCCGACGGTGTTGCGAGTGACCCGATCACCGCAAAGCTGACGGTGCGTCCGTCCATCCGTGACTGGTGGCACGATATTTTCGGCAAGTGGCAGCACTAAGAGAGGAGTGATCGAACGTATGAAGAAAACCTATGTGAAACCCGAAGTCTACTTCGAGAGCTTTGAACTGAGTGCCAGCATCGCAGATAACTGCGGCAAGCCGCTCAACCTCAACCAGGATACCTGCAGAGATATCTTCGGCGATTATCGTAACAATGTGTTCTCTCAGGGGAACTGCGTGATCAACCCGGATCAGCTTGGATTCTGCTACCATGTTCCGTTGGAGGGGTCGAAACTGTTCGCCTCCTGACACAAGCTTACACAAGGAAATGCCCTGCCCGATTGGGCAGGGCATTTTTTCAAGAATCGGACGCCGCGCGATGACGCGCGCAGCAAAGGAGCAAAACTATGAATAAATTCAGGACACGCGGTGTGCGCGCGCTGCTGCTCACGCTTGCCGCAGCGCTGCTGCTCACGTGCGCGGGCTGCGGGAAAAAGCCCGCCAAGCCGGATGAATACGGTCTTGCGGCGGAGAAGTCCAAGCTGGACGGCATGGACATCGGCAACGATCTGCAGCTTGTCAGCACCGGTCGCTATGCGGGGCTGTTCGTCGAGGATGGGTCTGACAAGACGGTGTCGGACGTGTTTTGCATCCGCGTGAAAAACACCGGCGGCAGCGACGTGCAGTATGCGCACATTACGCTCACGCGCGGTAGTGAGTGCTATGAGTTTGATATCAGCACGCTCCCAGCCGGGCAGACGCTTCAGGCGCTGGAGCTCGGCGCGCAGACTATGCCTGAGAAGCCGGAGGAGCTGACAGTGACCGTGACAGCCTACGCCGCGTTCGCAGAGCCGCTGTCCATGCACGACGATCTGTTCACCGTCACGACGAGCGACAACACCATCACCGTGACCAACAACTCCGGCGCTGCCGCCGCGCAGGTCTATGTCTACTATAAAAATGTCAGCGGCGATATGCTGCTTGGCGGCATCACGTACCGCGCGGGCGTCAAAGATCTTGCGGCAGGCGAGAGCCAGAGTAGCTATACCAGCCACTTTCACGAAGGTGCGAGTGCGCTGCTGTTTGTGACCTATGTACCGTGAGCTTTATCGCTTCGGCGGCGTGACCTTCGCGTTGGAGTCCGATGCGCCGCTCGAACGCTCGCCGGTGTGCGAAGCGTTTCGTGTGCCGGACGGCGTGCCTGATCACACGATTTGCCTGCGGTTCAGCGATGCGCTGCCCACACCGCCGGCAGACGCGCTGCGGCGCAATGATGTGTTTCGCTGGCAAGCGGGCGCGCAGCGGCACCTTCTGCAATGGGTCAGTGCACCGGGGGATATTCCGCACTTTACCTATGCCGTGACAAACGGTGCGCACACGGATGTGATCTTTGCGAGCGCTTATCGCACCGGCGCGTCGGTCAGCACGGTGCTGGAGGCTGCTGGGCTGTTTGACGTGTTTGCCGAGCGTGGAATGCTCGTGCTGCACAGCGCGTACATCGTGACGAGCGCTGGCGAGGCCATCCTGTTTTCCGGTCCGAGCGGCATTGGTAAAAGCACACAGGCTGCGCTCTGGCAGCGCTGCGTAGGAGCGCGGGTCGTCAATGGCGACCGTGCGCTTGTGAACGTCGAAAATAAGACCGCGAATGGCATTTTCTATGCGGGTACGTCGGGCATATCCGAAAATGTAACGGCACCCATCCGGGCGATCGTCCTGCTCGGTCAGAGCAGCGAAAACCGCTTGTTCATTCCGAGCCCGCGGGCGGCGTTTGCGGGCGTGCTCAGCCAGTGCGCGTATTACGAATGGGACGTGTCCTCGACGGAAAAAATGACCGCGTGCGCGGCACGGCTCGTCTCCGATGTGCCGGTCCTGCGCATGGACTGTCTGCCGGACGCCACGGCGGTCGAAACCCTGCGGGGCAAATTGGGAGGTATCTGATATGGAACAGATGAGCACCGAGCCACGGCTGTCGGCTTATCTCCACGCGCGTGCCTGCGCAAAGGGCATCCCGCTTGCGGGAAACTTTGAGCTCACGGCGCGCTGCAACTTCAACTGCCGCATGTGTTACGTGCACCTCACGCCCGAGGAACAGCGGCGGCGCGGGGCGGAGCTCACCGCGGACGAGTGGCTCGCCATCGCGGAGCAGGCACGCAGCCAGGGGATGCTGTTTTTGCTGCTGACCGGCGGAGAGCCGCTTATTCGCGTGGATTTCCGCTATCTGCTCACTGAGCTCAAGAAGATGGGGCTCATGGTGTCCATCAACAGCAATGCATCGCTCATCGACGATGACTGGCTGGATTTCTTCCGGCATGAGCCGCCGTCGCGCATGAACATCACGCTTTATGGCGGCTGCAACGAGACGTATGAACGTCTGTGCGGGCGGCCGATGTATGACCGCGTTGTGCGCAATATCCGCGCGCTCAAGGCGCTCGGCATCGGCGTGAAGCTCAACGCCTCCATGACGCCGTACAATGTCGATGATATGGACGCGATCTATGCCATAGCGACCGAGCTCGGCACACCGGTGCAGATGGCGTCGTACATGTTCCCGCCCGTGCGCCGCGACGAGCACGCGACCGGCAGCAACGATCGTTTTACCTTTCAGGAGGCTGCCGCCTGCAGCGTTCGCTGGGACCGGCTGCGGTTTTCGGACGAGATGTTCTGCCAGCGCGCCGAGGCGATGCGTGCCGGTATCTGTGCGCCGGAGAGCGAAGTGTGCGACGGAACGCCGGGGGAGAAGATGGCCTGCCGCGCGGGGCGCAGCTCGTTCTGGATCAACTGGCGCGGCGTCATGACGCCGTGCGGCATGATGGTACAGCCAGATGTCTCCGTGCCGGAGCTCGGCTTTGCGCGCGCATGGGAGGAAACCAAGGCGGCCACGGCGCGCATTCTGCTGCCGCCGGCGTGCACACAGTGCGAATATAAGCACATGTGCCATGCCTGCGCTGCGATGTGCGTGACCGAGACGGGCGCGTTTGACGGAAGGCCGGAATATGTCTGCGCCATGACGAAGGCTACTGCCGCGCTGACGCAGAGCGCGTATGAAAGGATGAAAAACACATGAAGCTCAAAGCACAGCTTGTCAAGCGGGAGATCGCGGGCGACACGATCCTCGTGCCGGTCGGCGAGACGACGACGAAGCTCCAAGGACTGCTCACGATCAACGAGACCGGCGCCGCCATATGGGACGCGCTGCCGGAGGCCGAGAATGAGGAGGCGATCGTCGAGCAACTCTATGAGGCGTTTGACGTCGAGCGTGACGTGCTCAGGCAGGACGTCCATGCGTTCGTCGCAAAGCTCCGCGAGCTGGACATCCTCTAAACCCCAATAGAATGAAAAAAGCGAAGTGGAAACCACTTCGCTTTTCTTTTCGCAATCTGTAATTTTGTATTGTAATTGTATTATGTCCGGCGCTTTTTGAACACGCTCCATATCCGGACAATGGGATGCCGCAGCGGAATGACCCACAGCCACGGCCCGCGAAAGAGCTCCCACAGAAAATCTCCAGGCTGAAGCTGCCGACCCTTTCGGCAGACGGCGGTCGCCCGCGCAAAGACCTGCTGCGGCAGGATGCCGGTCTCGGTCTCGGCCTGCGCATCGCCAAGGATGTCGAGGCTACCGTCACGGTGTACGCGGCGGACTCTATGCATGACAAACTGGCCGCTCGCGCGCTCGTAAAACACGATGTCGCCGCGGCGCAGGGGCGTGTCCGGCCTGGAAAAGAACACGGTGTCGCGCCCGCCTGCCAGAAAGGGCGACATACTGCTGCCGGAGACGGGCACGCTGACGCTGTGCCCCTGCTCGGTGAGCGAGCGCAGTGCAGTCATATATGCTTTGGTATCCACCTGTTTCATCGCGCTTCGTCCTGCGTTCTTTCCGGGAATTTATCGATCCCCGCGCGATGCGCGGAGATCGGTTTGAGACATCAGATCTTGCTGTTGAGCCACTCGAGGACGTCGGCATACACCTCGTCCTTGTTGAGCTCGTTGAGCATCTCGTGGCGGCCGTCCTTGTAGAGCTTGAGCTTCACGTCCTTGCAGCCGGTTTTCAGGAAGCGCTCGTAGACCTTCTTGACCGCTTCGCCGTAGTTGCCGACGGGGTCGCCGTCACCGGCCATGAAGTAGACCGGGGTGGACTTATCCATCTTGTTGAGGTTTTCCGTCTTCCAGATGTACTGCAGGCCGCCCATCATGTCGTGGAACATGCCGGCAGTCGCCATCGCACCGCAGAGCGGGTCGGCAATGTAGGCGTCCACGACCGCCTCGTCACGGGTGAGCCAGTCGAGCTTTGTGCGCACGTGGTCATACTTCTTGTTATAGCTGCCGAAGGCAAGCTTGTCGAGCGTGGGGCTGTGATACATGGGGCCGTTGTCGATCATCTCAAGCTTTGCCATGAGCTTACCGGCGGCGACGACTGCGCCCGGGTTCTGGCCGGTGCCGCTGATGACGACGCCCTTGAGCCCCTCGGGGTGGTCAATGATATAGGTGCGTGTCAGGAAGCTGCCCATGCTGTGGCCGAACAGGAAGTAGGGTACGCCGGGGTATTTGGCGGCGGTGAGCTTGTGGAGCGTGTCCATATCGCTCACGACATCGTTCCAGCCGTCCTTTTCTGCGAAAAAGCACAGCTCCTGTTCGTTTTCTGCGGTCTTACCATGGCCAAGGTGGTCATTCGCGACGACGACGAAACCGTTTTCTGCGAGAAACTCCATAAACGGAGCGTAACGGTAGATATGCTCGGCGACGCCATGCGCGATCTGCAGGACGGCGCGCACTTCGCCGTCGGGCGTGCACTCTCTGGCAAATACGTTGTGTTTCCCATCAGTGGACAAAAACCTAAAATCATGAAAAGATGGCATAGCAATACTCCTTATTGTGTGATATACTAAAAGCTACCTGAATTGTATTCCAATTGGCGAAATTCGTCAAGTCTACGGAGGTTATTTTCATTATGAACGGCTACATCATTGCACTTGATCAGGGTACAACCAGTTCCCGCTCGATTATCTTCGATAGTAAGGGAAACATCGTATCTCTGGCGCAGTATCCATTCACGCAGATCTATCCGAAACCGGGCTGGGTCGAGCATGACCCGATGGTCATCCTCGAGAGCCAGCTGCTCGCCATGAGCGAGGCATTTGAAAAGAGCGGCCTGTCGCCGACGGACATCGCCGGCATCGGCATCACGAACCAGCGCGAGACGACCATCGTCTGGGACAAGCACACCGGCAGACCTGTCTATAATGCAATCGTCTGGCAGTGCCGCCGCACGGCGCCCATCTGCGACCAGCTGATGGCGGACGGACTCGGTGATTACGTGAAGGAGAAGACCGGGCTGCTCATAGACGCTTATTTCTCCGGCACGAAGATCAAGTGGATTCTGGATAACGTTCCGGGTGCAAGAGAGCGCGCCGAGCGCGGCGACCTGCTGTTCGGCAATGTGGACGCGTGGCTCATCTGGAACCTCACCGGCGGCCGCGCGCATGTGTCGGACTATTCCAACTGCTCGCGCACGATGCTGTTTGACATTGACAATCTCTGCTGGGACGAGACACTCTGCGCGCGTCTGGGCATCCCGATGAGCATGCTGCCGACGCCTGTGCCGTCCTCCATGGTGTACGGACGGGTGACGGCGGGGCTGTCCGGCCTGGAGGCGCTCGAGGGCGTGCCCGTCTGCGGCAGCGCCGGCGACCAGGCGGCTGCGCTGCTCGGTCAGGCGTGCATCGAGCCGGGTCAGGCGAAGAACACCTATGGTACGGGCTGCTTCACGCTCATGAACACCGGCAACAAGTCCGTGCGCAGCGTCAGCGGTCTGGTCACGAGCGTTGCGTGGTCCGTTAACGGCGAGACCACCTATGCCCTCGAAGGCAGCGTGTTCAATGCCGGCAGCTCCATTCAGTGGCTGCGCGACGAGCTTGGTCTCATCGGCGCGGCGCATGAGTGCGACCTGCTGGCCGAGAGCGTGCCGGATAACGGCGGCGTGTATCTCGTGTCCGCGTTCACCGGTCTTGGCGCACCGCGCTGGGATATGTATGCCCGCGGCGCGATCGTCGGTCTGACGCGCGGCAGCAACAAGGCGCACATCGCCCGCGCCACGCTTGAGGGCATCGCCTATCAGGTCAAGGACCTGCTCGATGCCATGCAGATCGACGCTGAGAGCCCGATCTCCGTCCTGCGTGTGGATGGCGGCGCGTCGGTGAGCTCGTTTTTGATGCAGTTTCAGGCGGATATGCTGCGCGTGCCGATCGACCGGCCGAAGCTGGTCGAGACGACCGCGTTCGGCGCGGCGTTCCTCGCCGGCCTTGCCAGCGGCGTCTGGGAGAGCGTGGACGACATTGCGCTCCTGCGCCAGTCTGACCGTATTTTCAAGCCAGAAATGGATGCCGAGCAGGCAAAGCGGCAGCATGACAACTGGCTGCGCGCCGTCGGCAGAGCGGAAAAATGGAGTCTCGAATGAACCAGAACCTGTTTTTTGCCCCTACGGATATTCTGCTGCCTGAGCGTGCGGATATGCATCGCTGGAGTGTTATTGCCTGCGACCAGTTCACGTCGGACGCCGCCTATTGGCGCGCAGTGCAGGACACGGTCGGCGACGTACCCTCTACGCTGCGGCTGATGCTGCCGGAGTTTTACCTCGGTAAGTGTGACGAAGCGGCGGCGACGCGTGCCATTCAGCAGACGATGCACGCTTATCTGGACAGCGGCGTGTTTCGCACCGTGCCGCACAGCCTTGTGCTCGTGCAGCGTACGCTGCCGGGCGGCGCTGTGCGCTGTGGCATCGTCGGCGCGCTTGATCTTGAGGCGTATGATTACGCGCCCGATTCCGTCACGCCCATCCGTGCAACGGAGGGCACGGTCGCTTCGCGCCTTCCGGCGCGTGTGCGCATCCGTGCGGCGGCGGCGCTGGAAATGCCGCACATCATGGTCTTTTATACAGATCCGGAGGATGCTATTTGCCGCAAGGCGGAGGCGCTTGCGGGTGACACGCTCTATGATTTCGACCTCATGTCCGGCGGCGGGCATATCTGCGGCCGCCGCATTGCCGGAGACGCAGCCGATCGGCTGGCAGCAGCTCTGTGTGCGACCGGCGTCGGAACGGACGGCGAGCACCCCATGCGTTTTGCAATTGCGGACGGCAACCACAGTCTGGCCGCTGCCCGTCAGTGCTGGCTGGAGAAGAAAAAGACGCTCACGCCCGAACAGGCAGCAGTTGACCCCGCGCGCTATGCACTGGTCGAGCTTGTGAACCTGCACAGTCCGGCCGTGACGTTCGAGCCCATCCACCGTGTCCTCTTTGAGACCGATGCGGCGCATTGGCTGGACGCTGCCGAGGCCGCGCTTGCGGCAGCAGACGGCCGCGGCTATGCGGTCACGCTGCTGGCTGGTGCGCAGCGCAGAGACATTCTCGCACGCGGCAGCTCGCTCGGCGAGGCCATTGCTGCGCTGGATGCATTCTGCGCATCGTATATGCAGGCGCATGGCGGCCGGATCGACTATATCCACGGCGATGACGAGGCTGTTGACCTCGCCGCCGGAGACGGCTGCTGCGGCATCCTGATGCCGCGCATGGAAAAAGAGGAGCTCTTCACGTCTGTGCTCCGCTCCGGCCCGTTCCCGAAAAAGAGCTTTTCGATCGGCCTCGGTGCGGACAAGCGCTATTACCTCGAGTGCCGCAAACTCTAATTTGATCTATCCTTTGCTTGAGAGAGGCAGCTTATTGGCTGCCTCTCTTTTTTGTTCTGTCTTATGCTGCGCATGCATAGGATGTGGCAGGACAAAAGAGGAGGGAGACGGATGATCTTCACAAATCAGGCGCTGGCGCTGTTCCCGCCGTCGCTGGGACAGGCCATCGCGCAGACGCAGCGCGACCGGGACGAGCTCGTGGAGGAGATCTGCTGCCGCATCGGGCGTCCGCCCGTGCTGCTGACGCAGGAAAATGTGTACCCTGCGGCGTGCCGTGCCGTGCTGCCGGACGATCTGGACTATCTGCTCGAGCGCGCAACGCGCGCGTCCGTCTATGCGGCAGCAGACCAGATCCGGCAGGGATACTTACAGACGGCTGGTGGCTGCCGCGTCGGGCTGTGCGGCTGTGCCTATGGACAGGCTGTCGGTCAGATCGACGGCATCCGGCAGCTGAGCTCCGTGTCCGTGCGCATTCCGCACGCCGTGCCCGGGTGCGCCGATGCGCTCGTGCCGCAGCTGATGAAGGACGGCTTTTGCAGCACACTCATTCTCTCACCGCCCGGCGGCGGAAAGACGACGCTGCTGCGCGAGTGCGTGCGCCGGTTGTCCGACCAAGGGCTGCGCATCTCGCTTATGGACGAGCGCGGCGAGATCGCGGCGGTGCAAAACCGGACGCCGCAGTTCGACGTCGGCGCGAACACGGACATCATGACCGGGGGACAGAAGGCCGTCTGCTGCATGATGCTGCTGCGCGCCATGCGCCCGGATGTGCTGGCGTTTGACGAGATCAGCGCGCCGGAGGATATCGAGGCAATCCGCATTGCCGCCGGCTGCGGCGTTGCGCTGCTGGCGACGGCGCACGCGCAGAGCGTCGGTGCGCTGCGTTGCCGGACGCTGTACCGCGCGCTGCTGGACGAGCATATTTTCCGCCGCGCCGTGTGCATCACGCGCAGCGGCGGCGCGCGTTTTTACACGCTCGAGGAGCTGCCATGACGTGGATGCACGGACTGGGCGCGGCGCTTTTGTTTCTGGGCAGCACCGCGGCGGGCTTCGCGCTTCGGCGCGAACTGCAGCAGCGCGCGCAGCTGCTCGCGGCGGTGATCGACAGCCTGCAGCTGCTGCGCAGCGACATCGTCGGGCGGCTGCTGCCGCTGCCGGAAGCACTGCGCCACACGGCGGAGACGGCGCCGGAGCCGCTGCATGCGCAATACACCGCCCTCGCAGACGGCATCACGGACAGCGACCGGCCGTTTTGCGAGCAATGGGCGGCGGCGATCCGGGCATTGGACATGCTCACACCGGCCGCGCGCACCGCGCTGCTGACATTGGGCGCGCAGCTTGGAAAATATGACGCGCAGCTCCAGCGGCAGGCGCTGGACACCTGCATTGCGTCGCTGCAGAGCATTTCCGCTGCACTGCAAGATGACACGCGGCGGCGCGGTAAACTGGTCTGCGGCCTCGGCGCGACGCTCGGTCTGCTCGCCGCCGTTGCGCTGCTTTGAACCGGGGAGGGACTTATGGACGTTGACCTTGTCTTTAAGATCGCGGCGATCGGGATCCTCGTCGCCGTGCTCAACATCCTGCTCTCGCGCGCGGGGCGCGACGAGCAGGCGCTCATGACGACCATCGCGGGTCTGGTCGTGGTGCTGGTGCTGGTGATCCAGAAGATCAGCGAGCTGTTTGCGCTCATCAAGCAGCTGTTTTCGTTCTGATGGAGGCGGTCTTTCGTGCGATGCTGATCGTGGTCGTTGCCGCTGCCGCCGCAGCCACGGTCTATAAGACCGTGCCGGGCATCTCATTTTTGCTGAGTGCGGCGGCTGCGCTGCTGGCGCTGTTTTTGTGCGTCGGTCTGCTCGGGCCGCTGGCGGATTTCTTTCGTGATGCCATCGCGCTCAGCGATTTGTCCGGCGTCTACACCGGGCCGCTGCTCAAATGCATGACCATCAGCATCCTGACCGTGATCGGGGAGGGGCTGTGCAAGGACGCGGGACAGGCTGCGGGCGCAGGTGCTGTGCAGCTTGTCGGCGTTGCGGCGGCGCTCTATGCGGCGCTGCCGCTGCTGCGCACATTTTTGACCATGATCGGAGCGTGCCTATGAAGCGATTTTTGCTTGCGCTGCTGGCGGCGCTGACGCTGGCGGCCATATGCACGCAGCCTGCATACGCCTATGACATCGCGTCCGAGCAGGCGGAGGCATTCGGTACGACGGCGCTGGAGTCCGCGCTCCCGGCGCAGACATATGATGCCTTCGGCACGCTGACCGTCGCAGATGCCGCGCATCCACGTCCACTGCTGCAAAAGCTCTGGGGCTATGTGCTGCATGAGGGCGGGGGAGCGCTGGCCTCGGCTGCGCGCAATGCGGCGCTGCTGCTTGCAGTCGTGTTTCTGGCGGCGCTGTGCGCGTCGCTGTCTGCAAGCGGTGCGTGCGCCAAGGTCACGCAGATGACCGGTGCGGTGGCAGTGGCTGCGCTGAGCGTCACCCATGTGACGTCCTGCATCACGGCCGGCAGCAGCGCGCTGACCACACTGCGCGACTTTTCCAAGATCCTGCTGCCGAGTATGTGCGCCGCTGCGGCGGCAAGCGGGGCGGCGACTTCGGCGGCGGCAAAATATGCGGCGACATCGCTCTTTCTCGATGTGCTGCTGTCGGCGGAGACGGCGGTGCTGCTGCCGATGCTGTATACATACGCAGGCACGGTCATCTGCGGCGCGGCGCTCGAGCAGGACGTGCTCACGGCACTGAGCGCCCTGCTGCGCAAGGCGCTTCGGCTGCTGCTCATCGGCTTTGCCGGGGTGTTCACGCTCTATCTGTCGCTGACGGGCATTCTCACCGGCTCAGCGGATGCGGCTGCGGCCAAGGCCGTCAAAACCGCCGTCTCCGCGGCGCTGCCGGTCGTTGGCAGCATCGTGGCGGACGCTGCGGCGACCGTCACGGCAAGCGCTGCGATTTTGCGCGGCGGCATCGGCATCATCGGTGTCATGAGTGTTGCCGCCGTGTGCGTCACACCGTATTTGCAGCTTGCCGTGCACTATGCTTTGTATAAGCTTGCCGCCGGGATCGCGGAGTCGTTTGCGGACAAGCGGGTCGGGCGGCTGATCGGCGGCTTTGCGGATGTGTACGGCTTCCTGCTCGGGATGGTCGGCGTGGCGTCGCTCATTTTGTTTCTCTCTATCGTATCAAGCATGAAGGCGGTGACAGGATGATGGACTCTCTGCGCGCGTGGCTGCTGAGTCTTGCGGGTGCTGCGTTGCTGACGGCGCTCGCGGCCATGTTTCCGACGTCCGAGAGCCTGCGCCGCATCGTGAAGCTCATCGGCGGCGTTGCGCTGACGTGTCTGCTGTTTTCGCCGCTCGTGGCGTTTGATTATGACAGCTATGCCGCCGCGCTGCAGGACTGCCGCGTCTCGGTTTCAACAGACGGCGCGGTGTCCGACAGCAGTGAGCGCCTGCAGCGCACGGTCATAGAATCGGAGCTGCGCGCATATATATTGGACAAAGCCGCGCAGTGCGGCGTTTCACTCGCAGATGCGCAGGTCACGCTGCAGTGGAGCACCGACGGCTACTGGTATCCGTATGCCGTCCGGCTGGTCACGTCGGGGGCGGCGGAAAACAGCCGTCTGGCGCAGACCATTGAGGCCGATCTCGGCATCCCGCGCGCGCGGCAGGAATGGAGCAGTGCATCATGAACACACGAAAACTCAGCGCATTTGCAGGCAAGTACAAATATGTGCTCATCATCTTGCTGGCGGGGCTGATCCTGCTCCTGCTGCCGAGCGGAAGCCGGACAAAGGCAGAACCGACAGCGGCACAGCCGCTTGCCGCGCAGACGCAAATGCAGACCATCCAGACCGAGGAGCAGCGCCTCGCGCAGCTGCTGCGGCAGATCAGCGGCGCGGGTCAGGTACAAGTGCTGCTGTCGTACCGCTGCTCGGCGGAGCGGGAGCTGGCGACGGATGATTCCGGTCAGCCGGCCATCATTTCTGCCGGAGGCGGAGCACAGGCAGCGGTGGAGCTGCGCACGGTCAGCCCGCAGTATCTCGGCGCGGTCGTTGTCTGCGACGGGGCCGACGCGCCGCAGGTGCAGCTTGCCGTGACGCAGGCAGTGGCACAGTTTACCGGCCTGAGCACCGATCGCATCAGCGTGCTCAAAAAGCAGCCGGACGCGTGATCTGAAATAATGGGAGGGCAGCTATGAAAAAAACCAAGCGGAACGTTGCGATCATCGTGGTGCTGCTGTTTGTGTGCGCCGCGGTCTATTTCAACTGGTCGTATAATGCGCAGTGGGGCAGTGCGGACGCCGAAATGGCCGCTGCCGAGGACGCTGCCATGGCGGCGGCCAATGCGGACGGGGAGACCACCGCGGCCTCGGCATCGACCGATGATTATTTCGCCAAGGCGCGCCTGACGCGCCAGCAGTCGCGCGACGAAGCGCTGTCGCTGCTCAAGTCGGCATCGGCCGCCGAAGATGCCTCGCAGGAGACGATCGACAGCGCCATGCGCGCCATCTCCGCCATGGCGAGCGACTCCATGACGGAGACACAGATCGAAAATCTCCTGCTCGCCAAGGACTTTTCCGAGTGCGTGGTCTATATCACGGAGGAGGGCATCACGGTCGCCGTCCCTGCGCCGGCGGACGGCCTGAGCACGGCGCAGGTCGCAACGATCACGGATGTCATCGTCAGCGAGACGGACTACACCGCGCCGCAGATCAAGGTCATTGAGGTCAAAGCGGACGCGCAGTAATATGCCAATCGCCCCGTTCGTCTGAACGGGGCATATTTTTCGCACCAGAACATGACACATAATCCAGCGCAATGGCACGATTGCCTAATCGTGGTTAGTTAAATTTTTTTGATATTTCTGTTGACCAAAAACAGCGAAATGTGTATACTGAATCCTAAGTAAACGCGGCGTTTTCCGGCGCGCTTTTTGTGCACGCCCGGTCAAAAAAATGCGCGTTTACAGAGCTTTTTAGAAAGAAGATGACGTATGAAAAGACGTGTTCTTTGTCTCATCCTCGCTGTGATCATGGTTGCCTGCCTGCTGCCGACGGCGGCCTTTGCCTCGACCAACGGCAAAACAGCGGACGATGCGATCAACTGGGTTAAAAGCCTAGAAGGGCAACCCGTTGGCAGCGGCGAGTGCGTGGCGCTGATTGTTGCCTACTACTCGTACCTCGGCCAGACCTCTCCGGGCGGCAATGGCGCGGATTATTCGTGGAATCAGCTTCCCGCCGGCTGGCAAAGACTACAAAACGCTCAGCCGCAGAAGGGCGACATTCTGGTCTACAGCGGCAACGGTGCAAACCCGTATGGCCATGTCGCGATCTATGAATCGGACTACAGCACATGGCATCAGAACTATGCCTATCAGCGCAAAGTCGTCCATGTTACAAACGTCAGATACAACCGCTTTGATAATCCGTATTGGGGCGTCATCCGCCCGGACTTCTCGAGCGCGACGCCGACTCCGTCCTACGCCGATATCGGCACAAACGTCTATCGTTACCTCATCCGCACGGACGGCTGGAAGCACATCGGCACGAATTATGATTCCTCGGATAGGTACAACGTGACGATCGGCAGTGCCAACACCGGAGACCCGGAGCAGATCTGGAAGTTTATCCGTCAGGGCGACGGCAGCTACTGTATCCAGAACATGTTCAATGATAATTACCTCACGTATGAGGGCAATTGTGTTCAGCAGGCAAAGGTCACGACCTCTTGGCTCAACACGAATAAGGCATCACGTTTCCAGTGGTACATCTATGATAGAAACGGAACATTTCAGCTGGTTCCGAAAGACTCCGTGACTGCCGGGACGTGGCTCGTGCTCGACTGCACAGGAAACTATCAGACCCCCGGCACACAGATGGAGCTGTATTCGAACTGGTCAGGCGCCGCGCAGATCTTCAGCCTCTATCCCGTGGATGACTATCAGAAGCCGGCCGCGCCTCCCAAAGTGGAGATCACGGTGCCGGAAGTGGTCACTGTGGGCGAGGAAGTTAAAATCAGCTGGACGCCGAGCCCGCTTCGGGACAAATATGATCAGCGAGAATACTGTGTGACTGTACAGGGCGGCGGATCCAAAAAATCTTATTATACGACCGACACAAGTGTTTCAGTGACAATAAAAAGACGCGAATTGCATTGCAATGTGACAGTAGAGTCACGCAACACAAAGTATGCCAACTATAGTTCAAGCTCCTATGCATCTTTCAGATGCGTCGAGGCGCACGAGCACAGCTACACTGCTGTTGTGACCCCGCCGACGTGCACGGAAAAGGGCTACACGACGCACACCTGCGCCTGCGGCGACAGCTATGTGGACACTTATGTGGATGCTCTGGGTCACGCATGGGACAACGGCAAAGTGACGAAGGAGCCGACCGCGACGGAGACCGGCGTCAGAACCTATACCTGCACGCGCTGCAGCGCGACCAAGACGGAAACTATTCCGGCCACCGGTAGCGTTGACGTGACACAGATGTTCACCGATGTGGAGAAAAACTGGGCGTACCCCGGCATCCAGTACTGCGTGACGCACGGCATCATGGGCGGCATGGGCGACGGCACGTTTGCCCCGACCGGCACGACGACGCGCGCGCAGATCGTGCAGATCCTCTATAACCTCGAGGGCACGCCGGCGGTGAGCGGCACGACACCGTTTACCGACCTGACCGCAAACTGGTACAAGCCCGCCATCCTCTGGGCGTACCAGAACAATGTGGTCGCGGGCAAATCGCCGACCACGTTCGACCCGGAGGGGCCCGTCACGCGCGAGCAGATCGCAGTCATCCTCACGCAGTACATGTTCAATGTCCTCAAGATGGAGCGCACGTGGACGCCCGCCGACCTGAGCGCGTTCCCGGACGGTGCGCAGGTGAGCGGCTGGGCGAAGGAGGCCATGCAGGACGCGGTCGCGCTCGGCCTCATCAACGGCACCAAGGCGTCTGACGGCTTGGTCTACCTCGACCCGCAGGGCAGCGCCACCCGCCAGCAGGTCGCAACGATCCTGATGAACTTCTGCCAGAACGTGAAGAAGTGAATATTGGACTATGATTGATCAGACGGAGCCACTTTTCGGTTCCGTCTGATTTCGTTTTGAGGCGGCGTCCTGCGTCTGGACGGCACCTGCACGAGATGGCGCTTTTCGGTTGATGGCATAGACGTTTTTGCGCGATGAACAAATATCATGGTAATTCTGTCGTTAAATGTGTCAATTATGCACGTGGCCTTTCATTTTAATTCGAAAAATGGTATCAATAGGATCGGGATAATTTTTTGCTGAATTGGTAGCGCTCCAAACGCCACACGCGCAGCAAAATGCGCGAAAATCGCAAACAGCAGGGAGGAGAACATATGAAAAAACGACTTTTGAGCTTTGTGCTCGCGGTGCTGATGATCGCGTCGCTCCTGCCGGCCACGGCGCTGGCGGCGGATTCAGATATTGTTGCAAGCGGCACCTGCGGCGCGGAAGGGGACGGCAGCAACCTGACCTGGACGCTGGACAGCGAGGGCGTGCTGACGATCAGCGGCAGCGGGGATATGTATGACTATCGAGCTTCTTCTATTGTGCCGTGGTATTATAGAAGCAGGGTAAAGTCAGCTGTGATTGCAGAAGGCGTGACGAGCATTGGCGATTGCGCGTTCTATTGGTGCGAATCTCTGACCGGTGTGACGATCCCGGACAGCGTGACGAGCATTGGCATTGGCGCTTTCAGTGACTGCAATTCTCTGGCAAGCGTGACGATCCCGGACAGCGTGACGAGCATTGGCAGTCATGCTTTCCTTGACTGCACATCTCTGACGAGCGTGACGATCCCGAACAGCGTGACAAGCATTGGTGAAGGTACTTTCTATAATTGCGATTCTCTGACGAGCGTGACGATCCCGGACAGTGTGACGAGCATTGGCGATTGCGCTTTCATTGTCTGCAAATCTCTTGCAAGTGTGACGATCCCGAACAGCGTGACGAGCATTGGCAATCGGGCTTTCTGTGGCTGCGAATCTCTGACCAGCGTGGCGATCCCGGACAGCGTGACGAGCATTGATGATTATGCCTTCTGTAGCTGCAAATCTCTGACCAGCGTGGCGATCCCGGACAGCGTGACGAGCATTGGAGAGCGGGCTTTCGCTGACTGCACATCTCTGACCAGCGTGACGATCCCGGACAGCGTAACGCGCATTGGCGATGGCGCTTTCGCTTCGTGTACATCTTTGACCGGCATATGGGTCGCTGAGGGCAGCAGTCATTACGCCAGCGATGCATTCGGTGTTCTGTTCAATAAAGATAAGACAACTTTGGTGCAGTGCCCGGGTGCTTTTTCCGGAAGCTATGCGATCCCGGACAGTGTGACGAGCATTTGTCATTATGCTTTCGATGGCTGTACATCTCTGACCAGCGTGACGATCCCGAACAGCGTGACGAGCATTGGTGTTTGGGCTTTCTGGGACTGCACATCTCTGACCAGTGTGACGATCCCGGACAGCGTGACGAGCATTGGCGATCGGGCTTTCGTTGACTGCAAATCTCTTGTAAGTGTGACGATCCCGGACAGCGTGACGAGCATTGGCGATTGCGCTTTCGGTTCGTGTAAATCTTTGACCGGTATATGGGTCGCTGAGGGCAACAATCATTACTCCAGCGATGCATCCGGTGTTCTGTTCAATAAAGATAGGACAACTTTGGTGCAGTGCCCGGGCGCTTTTGCGGTATATGCGATTCCAAACAGCGTGACGAGCATTGGTGATTATGCCTTCTATGGCTGCGAATCTCTGACCAGCGTGACAATCCCGGACAGCGTGACGCGCATTGGTTGTGCTTTCGGTGACTGCACATCTCTGACCGATGTGTACTATGCCGGGAGCGAGGCGCAATGGGAAGCGATCTCTTTTTCTTCTTATGCAGATTATAACTTTCAGAACGCTAACAAACATTACAATTCCGTTGCTCCGGACAGCTATCACTCCATCTACGGCGCGGATGCGCAGACGCGCGCGCTGACGGTTTACGGAAACAAAAACGACAGCACGACCATCGAAACGAACTATCAGGCGCTGCCGGGCGTAGAGGTGACCGGCGGTGCGGACAAGCGGACGACCGGCGCGGACGGCAAGGTCACGCTCCAGAACGACGGCAGCAGCGTCACCTTCCACAAGGACGGCTATGTGGACCGGACGCTTTCGGCAGCGGCGCTGAAGGTGTCCGCGGATGTGTATCTGCAAAAGACATCGGACTATCCGGTGATCAATGCCGTGTGGCTCAACGATGTCAACGACGTCATGAACACGCGCTATCCCATGAATCTGGTCCAGTCGAAGCACTACAAGGTGGAGGCGGAGATCAGCTGGGGCAGCAGCTCTGCCAAGCGGGTGATCCTGTATCAGGGCGACAAGAGCTATGACATCACGGCGGGTGCGAGCAGCCTTGTCCTGAGCGACCGGTTCGATCTCTCGAAGGCGCTCTACATCGCGGCGACGGACCAGACGGACCATACGACAGTCAAAAAACTGAAGCTGGAGTCCGGCTCGGCGGCAACGGCGGCGCTCGACGGGGCAAAGATCGATTTCGGCGATTCGCTGAAGTTCACGCTGCCGGACAGCATTCCGGTCATCGGCGGGGATTCCCTGAAGCTCGGCCTGTACAGCGAGGTGCCGGTCAAGGCGGTCGTTGATAAGGGAAAGGTCTACGTTGCGATCGGCTATCAGGTCGCCGCCGATGAGGACGGGGTCAAGTCCTTTGCCAACAGCGCCAAGAAGCTGCGCGACAATATGGCCAAGGCGAAAACCGCAGCCAAGAAATGCAAGACCATGCTGGACGCGCAAAAGGAATTAGGAGGCAAGGCGGCAACGGTCAGCGGCTCGTGGGGCTTTGATGCCGGCTTTACGGTCATGGGCTTTGCCGAAGGCTGGTATGATGATGACGCCAAAATCCACTGGACAGACGGCGGCATCACGCTGGGCGCAAATGTTGGCGTGGATTACAGTTATCCGTTTGCGATCGGCCCGGTGCCGTGCTATGCAGAGGTCGGCTTCACGGCGGATTTCCAGGCGCAGCTGAATCTCCTCATGAATGCGGATGCGAAAAAGTTTATGCCGAGCGGCACGCTGAAGGGGGACATCGCTCTGGATATCGGCGCCGGCGCCGGCGTGAAGAAAGTGCTCACGGCCGGCGGCGGTGCAGAGGGCAAGCTGAGCCCGACAATGAACTTTGACGCTGCGAATCAGATGACGTCTGCGGACGCGAAGTTCAGTCTAGCCGGATATTTGAAGGTTACAGCGTTCGGCCTTACTTACAAGCACAACTTTGATCCGTGGGTTGATAAGCTGATCTGGCAGTACCCGGACCCGGCCGACAGCGCAGATCTGATGTCGGCGGATGGTCAGCCAAACTTCATTGATCAGATCTATAATGCGGCGAATTACACCGCGCCGGATCTGAGCTATCTGGAAAAGGGCTCTGAGTTCTTCGGCGCGAAAAAGCCGGGACTGTTCAAGCGGCTGTTTGCCCCTGCAGAATTTTTGAGCGAGACCGAAAACCCGGTGTTCCTCAGCAATGCTTACGAGCAGGCGCAGCCGGAACTGGTGACGTGGGACGACGGGACGATGCTGGCCGTCTGGAAAGGGTATGACAGCAAATACAGCGGCCTGAACGCACTGGCCCTCTATTATTCGTATTATGACGGCAGTAAGTGGAGCGCCCCGGCGATCCTGGAGCAGGACGGCACTCTGGATGGTGCGTTCACGCTGCAGAAGATCAACGGCAGCGCCTACGTGCTCTGGCAGGATGCCGGTGAATCCGTCTCGGATGACATTACCCTCGACGAGCTGTCGCAGAAAATGGGTCTGAACGCAGCGCAGTTCAATGCCGCACAGCAGACGTTTTCCGTGCAGACCGTGGCGGCCGCAAGCGGAGCGGTCAGCATGATGCCGACCCTCTGCGGTGATGCCGAACATTTGACTGCCGTCTGGGCCACCAACACGGAGGGCGACGTCTTTGGCCAGAACAGCGCCAACGCCATTTGCACCAGCACTTACAGCAACGGCAGCTGGAGCGCAGCAGAAACCAGCTGCAGCGGCCTGAATTCGATCGACTCGCTGGCGGCTGCCTATGACGAAAGCGGCACGCTGCAGATCGCCTACAGCGTGGACGTGGATGGTGACCCCAAAACGATCGATGACATGGAAGTGTACCGAAACGGCACGGCGCTGACGGACAACGGCTCGGTCGACTCCGGCGTTGTGTACCGGAACGGGACGCTCTACTGGTTCAGCAACGGTGCGCTTATGGCGGAAGGCAAGACAGTTGTCAGCGCAGACCACGGGTTGATGACGGATCGTTATCGGATCGTGGATGAAAACGGTGTGAAGGCTGTGCTGTTTACGCAGAACAGCGGCCTGTATGCATCGCTGTACGGCATTTTCTACGACAGTGACAGCGGGGAATGGGGCCAGCCGGTCGCGCTGACGGACGGCAGTGATTTTGTTACTTCATTCTCTGCGAGTGTTGCAAAAGACGGCAAGCTGAAAATTATGGCCAATCGTCAGCAGGTTACCGGAACCAGCTCGGATGAGAATCCGTATGGCGAGTCGTCGCTTCAGCTACTGGAGATCGCACCCGGCTGCCAGCTCAAAATCACGGATACATATTATGATGGCGGCAATTACCTCGCAGGGGAAGACCTGCCTGTTACGCTGACGGTCACGAATGCGGGACAGGCGGCCTCCAACGGTGTGAAGGTGCAGTTTTACGATGGCAGCAAGCTGCTGTATGAGCAGACATTTGATGGCGCGCTGCAGGCCGGCGCAATCACAACGATGACTGCGACACCGGCGTTTGACAAGGCGGAGCAGGATAAGGCACTGACTGTGAAAGTCATTCCGGCGGATGCGGAGAATGACAGCGCGCAGGGTGGCAGCACGACGATCACGCTGCACCAGAACGATCTAACCGTTGAGTATATTTCCTGGGGTCTGAATGAGAACGGAAAGGTCATGGTATATGCGGATGTTGTCAACCGCGGCTACAGCACGTCGAAAGGCGTGACGGTTTCCCTGCGCAAGAGTGCAGTAGACGGCGATGTGGTCGACAGCGTGGCTCTGGATACCTTGGGTACGTTGGGGCTGCAGCATGTTTCCTTTGAAACGGACGGTACAGACGGTGATCTGTTCTATATCACACTTGACGGTAAGGCGGCGGACGATAACGGCGCGAATGATGCGGATTTTGTCGTGATCCGAAAGGAGAAGGCGAATGCCTGCCAGCACAATTATGAGCAGACAACCATTGCCGCTGAGTGTGAAAGGCCTGGCTATATTATCATGACCTGTAGTTCCTGTGGCGACAGTTATGTTCAGAAAACGCTTGCCGAGCTCGGACATGACTACCTGAACGGGACGTGTACACGCTGCGGACAGAAGGAAGGAGAGACGCCGCATAAGCACAGCTACAAAGACATCGTGACCGCTCCGACCTGCACCGAAAAGGGTTATACCACGCACACCTGCGCCTGCGGCGACAGCTATGTGGATACTTATGTGGATGCACTCGGCCACGCATGGGATAATGGCAAAGTGACGAAGGAGCCGACGGAAACCGAGACCGGTGTGAAGACTTTCACCTGTACCCGCTGCAGCGAGACGAAGACGGAAGTCATCCCGCCCCTGTCGCATAAGCACAGCTATGACGCTGTTGTGACCGCGCCGACGTGCACGGAAAAGGGCTATACGACCCACACCTGCGCCTGCGGCGACAGCTACGTGGATACTTATGTGGACGCGCTCGGCCACGCATGGGACAGCGGCAAGGTGACCAAGCAGCCGACCGCGACGGAGACCGGCGTCAGGACCTATGCCTGCACCCGCTGCAATGAGACGAAGACGGAGTCTATCCCGGTCGTCAGCGTTGACGTGACGCAGATGTTCACCGACGTGACGAAAAACTGGGCATACCCCGGCATCCAGTACTGCGTGACGCACGGCATCATGGGCGGCATGGGCGACG
>ERZ773194.1317-NODE-1317-length-27640-cov-4.133515_pt1 | contig 27640 bp, 20 predicted proteins | sample MGYA00511240_ERZ773194 | MGnify/ENA primary metagenome ERZ773194 (study PRJEB29015, sample SAMEA2737774) | human gut metagenome | biome: human gut; feature: human-associated habitat; material: faeces | place: China | collected 2012 ... | reverse complement strand
TTGTTGTAATGCCAGGTTACCTGTTCGGACCTGCCATCGCTGAAGAGCAGGACACCTATCCGGATGTAACCTTCATCGCAGTCGATGTTACCGAAGGTGATATTGTAAAAAACGGCAAAGCTGTTGATCTCGGAAAGAACGTGTACATCTGCTCCTTCGAAGAAGAGCAGGCCGGCTACCTGGCTGGATACGCTGCAGTAAAAGACGGCTACACAAGTCTTGGTTTCCTCGGCGGTATCGCTGTTCCGGCCGTTATCCGTTTCGGTTACGGTTATGTACAGGGTATCAACGCTGCTGCTGAAGAAGACGGCGTAGATGTAAACGTAAAATATTACTATGGCGGCCAGTTCTACGGCGATGACTCCATCACCGCCCGTATGGAGGGCTGGTATGCAGACGGAACACAGGTTGTATTCGCCTGCGGCGGCGGTATCTGGACATCTGCTCTGGATGCAGCTGAGACACACGACGGAAAAGTTATTGGTGTAGACGTTGACCAGCGTTCCAAAATCGGCGAGCGCTGCCTGACTTCCGCTATGAAAGGTCTTCCAAGCGCCATCAACAACGCTCTGGATTCCTACTTCAGCGGAAACTTCTCTGAACTTGGCGGAACTGCTCAGCAGCTTGGACTGAAAGACGGAGATTACATCGGCCTTCCTACCGATTCCGAATCCTGGGGATTCACAACCTTCACACAGGATCAGTATGAAACTGTACTGGCTGGTATCCGCGATGGTTCCATCGAAATCTCCAGCGATACAGAAAATCAGCCGGAAGTAGGTTCTCACGTAACCGTTGATTACATCAGCTAATGTGCATACTGTTTCTGTAACAATATGCCTTTTGGGGAAGAGAATATTATTTCTCTTCCCCTTTTTTTCTGTCACACAAAATGCTATACTAGACATAATGAAAGCCCGCAGTTCTGCCCTGTTTTCCATGCCTTCGGCAGTCCTGCAAAACCACGCTTGAAAGGGAATATGTATATGGAAAATGAGTACATTATTGAGATGTTGAACATCACCAAAGAATTCCCGGGTATCAAGGCGAACGACAACATTACGTTACAGCTCAAAAAAGGAGAAATCCATGCTCTGCTTGGAGAAAACGGTGCAGGAAAATCAACGACGATGAATATTATTACCGGATATATCGCACCGACATCCGGAGAGGTACTGGTAAATGGTATCGATGTGAATGAGGAACCGGAGAAGGCAAAGAAACATATTGGTTATCTGCCGGAGATACCACCGCTTTATCCGGATCTGCGGGTTAGAGAATATTTAACCTTTGTAGCAGAGTTAAAGAAGGTCGAAAGAGCAAAAAGAGATGTAACGGTACACAAAATCATGGGACGTACCGGTACATTGGATGTTTCGGAACGTCTGATCAAGAATCTGTCCAAAGGATATAAACAAAGAGTAGGTCTTGCAGCAGCAATGCTTGGTGATCCGGAAATTTTGATCTTAGATGAGCCAACCGTTGGTCTGGATCCAAAGCAGATCATTGAGATGAGAGAGCTGATACGAGATCTAAGTCATCACCATACAATTTTGTTGAGTTCACATATCATGCAGGAGATTTCTGCAGTGTGCGATGAGATCATTGTTATTAATGAAGGTCATATGATCGCCAAGGATACACCGGATAATCTTACACGTGAAATGGTCGAAAAGAACGGTATTCATTTGGTGGCAAAAGGAACCAAAGATAAGATTAAGACGGCACTTCGTACTGTTCCGGGCATTCGTGATGTCAAATACGACACCAAGAATGAGGAGGGAACGTTAGGTCTTACCTTGTATATGACTCCGGGTGCAGAAATTAGAGAAGATATATTCTATGCAATGGTTAAAGCGGATTGCCCAATCTATGAGCTGCATCCTTTGGCTGCATCTTTGGAAGATGCGTTCTTGGCTTTGACACGAGGTGGTTCCAGACAGTATGGCGGCAAAAAAACGAAAAAGCAGGCTGCCAAAGCAGAAGAAACTGCACAGGAAGCACAAACGCAGACAGTCGAAAGTGCATCTGCGACACAAGAGCAGCAAAAGGAGGAAGAATAGATGTTTGCCATAATAAAAAAAGAATTAAAACAGTATTTTTATTCAATGGTCGGATTTGTGTTTCTTGCATTCTTTCTGGCTATTGTGGGATTGTATACCTGGGCGGGCAATTTAAGCCAGGGAATTGGTAACTTTGAAATGACTTTGGGAAATATGACATTTATTTTTGTGATCTTAATCCCGATATTGACAATGCGTATTGTTGCGGAAGAAAAGAAACAAAAGACGGATCAGTTATTATATACATCACCGATTTCTTTAACTAAAGTAATCCTTGGAAAATATATTGCGGTTATGATCTTGTTTACGATTGCCATTTTAGTGATCGCACTGTATCCATTATTGATCCATATGTATGGTCAGGATGTCAGACTGTCTTTAGCATACAGCAGTTTGATCGGTTTTTATCTGTTAGGTGCAGCAAACATTGCTGTTGGCTTGTTTATCTCTTCCTTGACAGAAAGTCAGGTGATCGCAGCGGTTGTGTCATTTATTGTATTGCTTCTTAGCAACATGCTTACAAGTATTGCAAGCATGCTTCCTACGGACGCGCTCTCCCAGGCACTGATCTTAACAGTTGCGTGGATCGTGGTTTGTGTTATCGCATATAACATGATGAAAAATATTACGGTTGCTGCGATCTTAGCGGTGATCGGTGAAGTAGTTGTATGGGGAATTTATATTGCAAAATCTGCAGTATATGAGAACCTTTTATCTAAGGTTGCAGATGCTTTTGCGATTACGAGCCGTTACTCGGATTTTGAACTGGGTATTTTGAAATATGATGCCATTGTTTATTACATCAGCGTATCATTTTTGTTCGTATTCTTGACCGTACAGATCATCAAAAAGAAGAGATTTAACTAAGAAGGAGGTTTCGAATCGTGAGTATAGAAAATAACGAAAATAAGGAAGCCGCAACAACGGAGACAACAACCCCAAAAGCTCCCAAGAAAAGTGGTAGTATTAAGAAGTCTTTTCAGACGGGACAGTTTAAGTCGGGTGCCTATAGTTCGGTAGTTACAGTATTAGTCATTGCACTTGTGATCGTGTTAAATCTGGTTGTTGGAAAGCTGGATTTGTCCACCGATTTAAGCAAGGGCAATCTGTTTACGCTTTCCAAAGAGACGAAAAAGATCTTAAAGAACAGCCGGAAAGATATCACGTTTTATTATATGGTATCCAGTGGCAGCGAAAATGAATATATCGAAAATGTGTTGAAGCAGTACAAAAAAGCTTCCAAACATATTTCGATTAAGAAAGTTGACCCGGTAGCTAATCCGGCGTTTGCTTCGAAGTATGACATTACAGACGATGTATCTTCCAATGACGTTATTGTCGCAGTAGATGCCGACAAGACAGCTAAATTGGTAAGTGGATCGGAAATGTATTATACGGAGCAGGATAATTCCGGCTCTTATAGCAGCAGTTCTAATTCAAACTACTATTTAGATGCGGAGGGGCAGCTCACCTCAGCAATTCAGAATGTTTTATCCGGCAGTACAACAAAAATGTATGTCGCAACCGGTCATTCAGAGGTGGCTTTGCCGGATACGTTGACAAAGGCATTTGCCAAGATGAATGTGGAGACGGCAGATTTAGAGTTATTGACTGCCGAAAAGATTCCGGACGACTGTAATATTTTGATGATCAATGGCCCGACATCAGATCTGGCGGATAATGAGAAGAAGATCGTTCTTGATTATCTGAAAGCCGGTGGTAATGCCATTATCAACCTGAGTTATACAACAGAGAAAATGACAAATCTGGAAGAAGTATTAGAGTATTATGGCATTCAGAGCAAGCAGGGGATTATTTGCGAGACCTCCGGTAAGTATTATTACTATCCAAACTTTATTGTACCGGAACTGGGAACAGATGCTTCCGAGATGCTAGGTGATCTGCAGGGATATATTATCATGCCAAATGCGGTAGGTATGAATGTTATGTCTGAGATCCGTAGTTCTTTGACAATGAAACAGTTGCTTAAAACATCAGATAGTTCTTATTTGAAAGTGGATCCGTCTAGTGGAAGCTCCGAGAAGGAAAATGGAGATGTAGCGGGACCATTCTACGCAGGAATTTCTGCAACAGAGAAGTTAGACAATGATAAGGAAACGAAAATTGTGGCATATGCATCTGCCTCTACATTTGATGAGAAATATGCTTCCAGTGGCCAGCTAGAGAATACATCTTTGCTGAAATCAGCGGTTAATTCGATGCTTACTACGAAAGAAGATAAAGTTGCAATTGATGCCAAGAGTCTTGGAGTATCCAGTGTGAGCCTTACTCCTGTAATGCAATTAGTATGGGCTGCTGTGTTGATCATATTGCTTCCACTTGCATGCCTGCTTTGTGGTTTTGTAATATGGATGATGCGTCGAAAAAAATAATACGTAAAATATCAAAGAAATGAGTGATTATTGTGTCAAAAAAGAAAAAACAAACAATGACCATCGTGATCCTTTGTGTCCTTCTGGTGGCGGCAGGAATTGGGTACTATGGAGCCGGAGTACATCAAAAAAAGAAGGCTGCCAAAGAAGCGGCACAAGAAGATAAAGAGATCACGTTATATTCGTTGAAGGCGGATAATCTGGTAAGCATGCATGTGGTGTCCGACAAAGCGGACATGACTTATACCAAAGAAAACGGTGTGTGGAAAGATGCTAAGGATAACCAATATCCGATCGATCAGGAGAAGATCAACGATATCTTAGATGATGTAGCCGAGGTCAAAGCATCGAAACTGGTAGTTACGGATCCGGAGGATATTTCACAGTATCAGCTGGATAAACCTTCCTATCAGATCGAGCTGAAAGACAGAGCCGGAACGACAAAAACGCTGACGATCGGTATGGAATCGGTTGCTGCAGAAGGATATTATGCATATTGTGGGAATAAAAACAAAATATATGCAATACCATCTAATATAACTGATAGCCTGAGTTATACGAAACAGGAGATGATGGAGTTGCCGGAGCAGCCGGATATCAATGCTTCTTATGTAACTGCGTTTAAGGTTACGCCATCTAAGGGAGAGACTTTCGAGGCAGTTTACAACAAGAATCGTGCGCAGTATAAGGATTACGAAGGCTGGGATATTACACCGGTATATGGTAAGACGATGCCGGGAAGCACCAGTGTACTTCAGAATCAGTTTAGCGGTTTGGCAAGCCTTTCTTGCAAAGATGGTGTGACTTACAAAGCGACATCTTCTGACAAGAAAAAATATGGATTGGATAAACCATCATATGTTGTTGATGTGTCCTACTATACCGTAGAGGGTGACTCGACCGATCAAAACAGCACGACGGATAAAAGCAAGCAGAAAAAGACCGATCATGTTTATCAGTTTTCGGTTGGCAAAAAAGACAAAAGCGGCGATAATTATTACGTGAGTATTCAGGGAGAAAAAGGTATTTATCGTATGTCTGCTGAGACAATTGATGGAATTGTTGCGGTGACACCGATGAATATGTTGTGTAATACGCCGCATAAAACAAATGTGGATACATTGCAAGAGATCACGTTGACCCAGAATGGAAAGACGCATAAGATCGTAATGACCAAAAAAGAGGTGAAAAATGCGATCTCTGAGGACAATAGCAAAGTATATGATTACTATGTTAAATTAGATGGCAAATCGGTAGATCAGGAAACATTCCGAACAACCTATCAAACCGTCTTTGGAAATCTTGTTTATCGCCGTCCGATTTCCGATAAACAAAAGGTTACCGGGAATAAGTCGGTGGGAACGATCACGATCAAAACAGATGATCGTACATTGAAACTGGAATTTTTGCCGTACGATGGTGTGAATTTTTATCGGATCAAAGTGGATGGACAATGTCATTTCCTCGTTGATAAAAATGTGGCAGACAAAGTTTTTGAAAAATTGTTAGCTTCAAAGTAATGAGCCAAAGCAGCAGATTGCAGCAAAGAAAATTGCAGCATGGGAAGGAAATGGTTATTGCAGTGAAAAAATCATCGAAAAAAGTGATCTTGGCTGTTGTTATTGTGTTAGGAATATTGGTGCTGGATGCTTGGCGTTCCGGCAAGATCAAGTGGTATACGCTAGATGAGCAGGAGATGTCACAGACGGCATCTGACACCAAATCAGTGAAAATAACAAAACAAACTTCTTCCCGGCAGAAAAAACAAAAGAAGGTACGTGTACTGCTGTCCACAACAGGTTTTACGTCACTCTATCACGATAAGGTGTGCGTAAGCGGGACGAAAGGGCTGCAGGTACGTAAAGGAAACCACAAGGTAACCTATTCCGCAAAGGAACAGGTTACCTTTTTGGTGAAAGAAGATGGAAAAGATTCAAGGGATAAGATCACGATCCAGCCAAAAGACGGTGGCAAGATCACAGTGCATTCGATCAAACGACAGAATAGGACACCATCCTATCGTGGAGAGATCACACTGTTGCCGAAAAAAAACGGTTTTCTGGTCAGAAACAGTCTGCCGTTAGAACAATATTTGTATGCGGTGGTGCCAAGTGAATTATCAACTTCGAATGGAATGGAAGCGTTACGTGCACAGGCGGTTTGCGCCAGAACGTATGCTAACAATCAGATCGCGGCACACCGCTACAAAAAATATCATGCAGATCTAGAGGATAGTACAGCGTGTCAGGTATATAACAATATTCCGGAAGATAAACAATCGAAAAAAGCGGTGGACACGACGAAAGACCAAGTGCTTACCAGTGATGGAAAGCGTATACAGACATACTATTATTCTACTTCGTGGGGGAAGAGCGCGAGTGGAAAAGAAGTGTGGGAAACTGATCGGGAAGTAGATTATTTACAAAGTTGTATGCAGCAGGATGGTGGAAAGAATAAAACATTGCGGTTGTCTGAGGAAAAACAGTTTCGAGAATTTATTGCGAAAAAAACGGATGCAGCATACGACAAAGATTCAAAATGGTACCGTTGGTGGATACGGATCAATGCAAAACAATTGAGCGCATCGATCGACAATGCATTACAACAATGCTATGCGACGGATCCGAATAAGATACTTATGCAGAGGCAGGACGGCACCTACCATAGCGCAGCATTATCGTCTGTTGGAACGGTTCGCGGGATCCGCGTAGAAAAGAGAGGGGAAAGTGGAATCGTCACAAAGCTGGTCGTGATCGGTTCAAAATCAGTCGTCTTAGTATGTAGTCAATATAATATTCGCAAGGTGCTTGCAGCCGGACAGCAGATCACTGCACATTTGACAAAAGGAACGGCAAAGCTGTCGCTGCTTCCCAGCGCAGCGTTTTATATAGACACGATAAAAGAAAAGGGTGAAACGATATTTGAATTGCACGGTGGCGGGTTTGGTCACGGGACCGGGATGAGCCAGACCGGTGCAGCGGTAATGGCGCAAAAAGGAAAAAATTACAGGCAGATCCTATCTTTTTATTTTGATGGGTGTGAACTGTCAGCCAAGTGATTCAAAATGCCGCCTAAAAACAGTAAATACATACATGCGTAAAGCCATACCATCAACAGTGCGATCGTGGTCATTGTGCCATAAAAATAACTGTAGTTGGAAAAATGATCTACATAGTAAGAGTAGATATAGGAAAAAATGATCCATCCTGCGGTTGTAAAAAGAGCGCCGGGTATCTGCTTTAGAAGAGACGTTTTGTGATTGGGAACAAAGTAGTACAGGATCACAAAAAATAAAAACACCACGACAAATCCAACAATGGGGCGAATGCTGATGATCGTGAGAAATTTTGATTGCAGCAGAGGAAAAATATGGCAGAGGTGGTAATATAATGTGTTGCCAAATACTAATATTGTTAAGACAGCGACAAAAAGAATGGCAAATAAAAAAGTATAAAAGAAAGCAAGCAGTCTCACCAACAGAAAGGGACGGCTTTCTTTGATCTCATACACATCGTTGATGCCGCGGATCAACACTAAAAAAGATTTGGAACCAAGCCATACAGCTGTGATTGCGGAAAGTGGAAGTAATGTTTTGGTATTTGGGTTATAAATCTGGCCGATCAGACTGGAAATGGTTTCGCCAAAGGAAAGCGGAAATATCATTTGAATGATATTTGCAAGATTACTTTCCGTGATCGGAGTGAAGCGAAGCAGAGAAAGCAAAAACATGGTAAACGGTAAAAAGGATAGCATCATAAAAAATGCGGCAGCTCCTGCGTGAGAGGAAACGCTGGCGTTTCGTGCTTTATCAGCAACTCGCTGATAAAGGGAATATCCCGGAAGTGCTTTTAATCTGTTTTGGATCATAGGAATCCTCCATTTTCACAATTTTAAGGTGTTTACAGAGTGGTAAATAGTATTATCTCAAACTCCACACATTCGGAGTTTGAGATGTTGATCGATACCATCTTATAGTATAATATGCGAGAGTTGTTTTGACTAGTTCTAAAACATCGCTATAGCAGGCAAGAAAAAATTGTGTTACACTGTAGCACAGCATAAAATAAAGGAGGAAATGCACTATGCATACATTTCAAAAAAAAGACAAGACAGTATTAACAATGAATCCGTTTGATAAGATTGGCAAGCAATGGATGCTGATCACATCCGGAGATGAGGATAAGGCCAATACAATGACAGCCTCATGGGGTGGTGTTGGCGTACTGTGGGGAAGTGATGTGGTTTATATTTTTGTTCGTCAGTCACGTTATACCAAAGAATTCATTGACAAAACAGGACACTTTTCTATCAGCTTTTTGGGAGAAGAATACCGCAAGGCATTACAGCATTTAGGAACGGTATCCGGCAGAGATGGAGATAAGATCAGCGAAGCCGGTGTTTCTGTTGCTTATGAGAATGGGATACCATATATTGATGAAGCGGAACTGGTGTTTACCTGTACAGCACTTTCTGCAACAGATATTACTATGGATCAGATGCTGGATGCAGAAATTGAGCCAAAATGGTATGCGGATGGCGATCTTCATACGATGTATGTTGGGAAGATTGAAGAGATATTAGTCCGTTAAGATCAAACGTGATAATTTATATACAGAATGCCATATATTTGCCTTGTATATATAGTATTTAATAATTACCGGAAGTAAAAACAATAAGCCGCCTTACCGATCATGATCTGGTTGTCATTTGCAGAAGTTTAGGGCTTAAAATTACTGGTCAGGGATAGTCCTGAAATGTTGACAAATGAAAAGTCGCGTGCTAGTATTGTTTCTGGTGGCAGATCTGGGATCTGCCGACAATTTTATCTTTTATTTTAATGTGAGGAGGACACGTTATGAGATTCGCAAAAGTACCAAAGAGAGTATTATCACTCTCCATGGCTGCTGCAGTAGCAGCAACAACAGTAGCAGTACCGGTTGTATCACAGAAGGCAGATGCAGCAAGCAAGTATTCCGCATATCTTTGCTTCGCATCAAAGAGTTTCAATGGTGTTGCAGCTAACCATAATGATGCAAACCGCGCTAAGGGTGTATTTAATGGCGCAAAGGGCAATAAGAAGATTGCCGGTATTAAGGTTAAGAATGCTACATTCAAGAAAGGTAAATTCAAATTTACCGTATCTGTATCCGGTAAGAAATTAAAGAAGTTTGCTAAGGATAAGGGCTGGAATTCAATCTATGTTGATACATCTCTTGCAGGAGCTAAGAAGAAAAAACTTTCTGTTTCTAAGGTTACATTGAAGATGGATGGAAAGACAGTTAAGACAATTAAGAAACCTGTACTTACTCCGGATCCGGGCAAGAAGGATAAGTTCACTCAGATCATGGTTGTAAATACTTGGAACTCTAATGCTAATAAGAAATGTGCAGCAAAAAGCATCAAGAAAATGCCTAAGAAGAGCATGACAGTTACTGTAACAGGTAAGCTTAAATAATTCTTATCATTAGGAAATATAAGGCGGTCGATTGATGATCTATCATGGTACGTCTGTAAATGAATGTATGAGAGAACCGGTACCTATTCGTACCGGTTCTTTTCTAAGCAAAGAGAAAATATGGGGGACATATGGAAGACTACGGAAAGTTTTTGGAGATGGTCAATGAGATCAAAAATATTGCAGTAACACAGGGTGGGAAATTAACCAAAAAAGAGATTTTGAGTTATTTGGGAGATATGCAGCTTTCCGAGGAACAGTTGCAGGCATTGTACCAGTATCTTGGAGCACATGCTATAGAAATTGAGAATTATGAATATAAGCCGGATAAAGACATGCTTCGTGCTATGACAGAGAATGAGCCTGAAGAACAGCAGGAGGAAGTGCTTTCCGGAGAAGATAAAGAAGATCGTTCCGAGAGAAATCGCAGACTCTACCGTGAGGAATTGGATGCTTGGAATGATCACAATGATACAGTTACGGAAGAGGAGATCGTTCGCTTTTTGCAGGGGGAACGTGCATTACGTGACCGTATTATCGAGAGTAGACTGCATCGGGTGACGGAGATGACGAAAGAGTATCGCAAAAGAGAGGCACCGGTGGAAGAATTGATCGCAGAGGGCAATCTCGGATTATTAGAAGGAATGCTTGTGATCGAGGAGAATACAGAACGCTATCTGTTGGAAAATGGCAAAGCAGATCTCGCTGCATTTTGGGGGACGTTAGAGTTAGAGGCAAAGTTGGCAATGGAGCGTTATATTGATGAAGAACTGCATAATAAAGACCAGGAAAGTGCAATGCTTGCCAAGACAAATCTTCTGCATGAGGCAACCAAATATCTTGCTGAGGAAAATGGCAAGATTCCGACGGTACAGGAATTATCCTCGTATACACACATTTTGGAGGAGGAGATACTTCAGATCATGGGATTGTCGGAAGACACTAAGAGAGTGGCTGTAATGCCGGAACCACAACCGGAGCAAATGGATGCAGAGAATAGCGACACGATCATTAATAATGATATCGGCCGGATTCTTCGTGGCAGAGGAAGAAATCAGTGAAAGAAATTGTAAAACCGTTAATGCAGTGGTATGCAAAACATGCAAGAACACTGCCATGGCGAAGTGACCCAACACCGTATCATGTATGGTTGTCAGAAATCATGCTGCAGCAGACGAGAGTGGAGGCTGTGATAGGGTATTATGATCGATTCCTTGAGGAATTGCCGAATGTGCAGAGCCTTGCTGCCGTCTCGGAAGAACGTTTGCTTAAATTGTGGGAAGGACTAGGCTACTATAATCGAGCCAGAAATCTCCAAAAAGCGGCGGTGCAGATATGTGAACAGTATCAGGGAAAGTTTCCGGAAAGTTATGAAGAATGGCTTGCGTTGCCGGGAATCGGTGCATATACTGCAGGAGCCGTCACATCGATAGCTTTCGGTAAAAAGGAGGCAGCGGTGGATGGCAATGTGTACCGCATCTACACCAGATTGTATGCGGATGATACAGAGATCAGCAAAACAGCATTTCAACGGAATGTACGGGAAACCGTCAAAGAGGCATTGCCGGAGGAGGCAGGCCGATTCAATCAGGCGTTAATGGATCTCGGTGCTTTGATCTGTATTCCAAATGGAGAACCACATTGTTCTGTGTGTCCGGTAGCGGAGTTTTGTAAGGCGAGAAAGCAGGGGACGATGCAATGTTATCCGGTGAAGAAGACCAAGAAAGAACGAAAACTTGAACAACGCACGATTTTTGTGATCGAGTGTCAGGGAAAATATATGATCCGTAAACGGCCGGAGAAAGGGCTTCTTGCGGGAATGTGGGAGTTGCCCGGACAGGAACAGCACATGTCTTTAGAAGAGATTCGGGATTGGACAGCAGAGTGGGATCTGAGCGGCGACATTCAATTGCTAGGCAGGGCAAAGCATATTTTTAGTCATGTAGAATGGCACATGTTGGGGTATGGGATCCATTTGCGGGAGATCCCGGATCAGCTTCAAGCGGAGGGGATTTTTTGCGATGTGCAGACGTTGCGGGAACAGTACAGTATCCCAACGGCATTTGCCTATTATCTGCAGTCTCTTTGACACAATAAGCAATATGCGGATCGATCAGCATCTTTCGGTATGGAAAGTTTTAGCAAAGTGTTTTCTCAGGAGAAATATATACTCCTGTACGTATATTTGTACACTACAAGAGTAGTGCTTAGAAAAAAGAGAAGTTCCACAATATTTAGTGATTTTTGAAGAATAATCACAATATATTGTGGACTTTTTTGCGCCCTGATGCTATAATACTCAAGTGTTGCATTTACGAAATAACGGTGTCATCTGTATGGGACAAGCGTTCGATGACCCGAAATTATAATAGTGGCTTAAATAATGAAAAAATGGAGGAGAAGGATGAAGGTTACAAAACGAGATGGGCGAGTTGTGGACTATGATAGAAATAAGATCATAGTTGCGATCCAAAAGGCAAATGCGGAGGTTGATCGATACGAACAGGTATCTGAGGAAAAGATCGATGCGATCGTTGCCGGAATTGAAAATAAGCATGTGGATAATCTGCAGGTGGAAGATATTCAGGACATGATCGAGCAGAAACTTATGAGTGAACATAAATATGCACTCGCCAAGAAGTATATTATTTATCGTTATACACGTGAAATGGTACGTCGTGCGAATACGACAGATGATTCTATTATGAGTCTGATCCAAAACAGCAACAAAGATGTTATGGAAGAGAATTCTAACAAAAACGCTTATATTGCCTCAACCCAGCGTGATCTGATCGCAGGAGAGGTGTCGAAGGATCTGACCAAGAGAGTGCTGCTTCCGGAGAAGATCGTGAAAGCTCATGAAGATGGTGTATTGCATTTTCATGATATGGACTATTATCTGCAAAGCATTTTTAACTGTTGCCTGATCAATATTGGTGATATGTTTGAACATGGAACGGTGATGAATGGCAAGCTGATCGAGAGTCCGAAGAGCTTTCAGGTGGCTTGTACGGTCATGACGCAGATCATTTCTGCTGTTGCGAGCAGCCAATATGGCGGACAATCTGTCGATGTGCGTCATTTGGGTAAATATCTGCGGATGACGCGTGAAAAGTATGAGAGACATTACGAGGAAAAATATGGAGATAAAGTGCCTGCAGAGGTGCGTAAGGCGTTTGCAGATGATCGAATTGCAGATGAGTTAAGATCCGGTGTGCAGACGATACAATATCAGATCAATACATTGATGACAACGAATGGTCAGTCGCCGTTTGTAACATTGTTTTTGAATTTGGACAAGGATGATCCATACATTGAAGAAAATGCGATGATCATTGAGGAAATCCTGAATCAACGTATCGAAGGGATCAAAAACGAGAAAGGTGTCTATGTGACACCGGCATTTCCAAAGCTGATCTATGTATTGGATGAGCATAACTGCCTGCGAGGCGGTAAATATGATTACCTGACTCGCTTGGCAGTGAAATGTTCTGCAAAGCGTATGTACCCGGATTATATTTCAGCAAAAAAAATGCGTGAAAATTATGAGGGTAATGTTTTTTCCTGCATGGGATGCCGCAGCTTTTTAACACCTTGGAAAGATGAGAATGGAAATTATAAATTTGAGGGAAGATTTAATCAGGGTGTTGTCAGCTTGAATCTTCCACAGATTGGTATTTTAGCTGAGGGTGATGAGGAAAAATTCTGGTCACTCCTAGAGGAACGTTTGGCACTTTGCTTTGAGGCACTGATGTGTCGTCACCATGCACTGGAGGGGACTTTGTCAAATGTAAGTCCGATCCACTGGCAGTATGGTGCAATCGCAAGATTAAAGCCGGGTGAGACGATCGATAAACTGCTTCATAATGGCTATTCTACGATTTCATTGGGATATATTGGTTTATATGAAGTGACAAAACTTATGACAGGTGTCAGCCACACAGATCCGAAAGGAACGGATTTCGCATTGCGTCTGATGAAACGCTTGCGTTTGGCTTGCGATACTTGGAAGTTAGAAACCGGCATCGGTTTTGGACTGTATGGAACACCGGCAGAAAGTTTGTGCTATCGTTTTGCAGAGATTGACAAGAAACGTTTTGGAGTGATCGCGGATGTTACAGATAAGGGTTATTATACCAACTCTTATCATGTGGATGTGCGCGAGAAAATTGATGCCTTTGAGAAGTTTACTTTTGAAAGTCAATTCCAAAATATTTCTTCCGGTGGTGCGATCTCTTATGTGGAGATTCCAAATATGCGGCATAATCTGGAGGCATTGGAAGATGTGGTTCGCTTTATCTATGATAACATTCAGTATGCGGAGTTCAATACGAAGTCGGATTACTGTCATGTGTGTGGATTTGATGGTGAGATCATCATTAACGATGATCTGGAGTGGGAATGCCCTCAGTGTCACAATAAGGACCGCAACCGTATGAATGTCACAAGAAGAACATGCGGCTATTTGGGCGAGAATTTCTGGAACGTCGGCAAGACCAAGGAGATTAATGCCCGCGTGCTTCATTTATAAAGAGCAAACGGTTAGAAATGTATATTGGTGATCGCAATATAGATAAGTGTTGATCGTCAGAAATATATATGAAAGACACAGCGACATTCTATAATAGTAGAAAGGTATAGAATCATGAATTATGCAGACATTAAGCATTGTGATGTGGCGAATGGACCGGGAGTCCGTGTCTCGCTGTTTGTGAGCGGATGTACACATCATTGCAAAGAATGTTTTAATCCGGAGACATGGGATTTTGATTATGGAAAACCTTTTACCGAAGAGACGATAAAGCAGATCTTAGATTATTTAGCACCGGAGTATATTAAGGGGTTGACGCTTTTGGGCGGCGAGCCGATGGAAAAGAGCAATCAGGAGGGATTACTTCCGTTAGTGCGTGCAGTACGGCAGAAGTATCCGGATAAAACAATATGGTGTTTTACCGGATATGACTTTGAAAAAGATATTTTAGGATATATGATGGAGGAGTGGGAGACGACCAAAGAACTGTTATCCTATTTTGATGTGATGGTCGATGGTGAATTTCAGATCGAGCATAAGGATCTGGGACTTGCCTTTAAGGGGTCATCTAACCAGCGTACCATTATGGTACAAGAATCACTGCAAAAGGGAAGATTGTGCATATGGCAGCCGCAATAAATGATATCGGAATCATAAAAGGGATGTGCCTGCCGGCAAACGACATCGCAAATGATACAAAATGCTCAAAAATAATCGAAAAAGACGAAAAATACCAGTAAAATTTGAGAATATATAAAAATATCCTTGAAATTTATAGGTAAATTGAGTACAATAGGGGTTGGAATGCGGGTAACCGTGTTTCAGGTAACCTATGGTAGCTTGCCATGTGGACAAGTGTATGTGCAGTGTTGCACGTTACAGACACACATGACAAAATATAATAAAATTTTAGGAGGAATTTTAACATGGCAGTTAAAGTTGCAATCAATGGTTTTGGACGTATCGGACGTCTGGTTTTCCGTGCTTCGGTAAACAATCCCGCAATCGACGTGGTTGGTATCAATGACCCGTTTATCGATCCTGATTACATGGTATATATGCTCAAATATGATACAGTACACGGAAAATTCGATGGCACTGTAGAAAGCGGCGAAGGCTGCATCATCGTCAACGGCAAAAAAGTTGCTGTTTACGGCTGCATGAGCCCGGAAGAAATTCCGTGGAAAGAATGCGGCGCTGAATACGTTGTTGAATCAACAGGCGTATTCACAACAACAGAAAAAGCTTCTGCACATATTAAAGCCGGCGCTAAGAAAGTTGTTATTTCCGCTCCTTCCGCTGACGCTCCTATGTTCGTAATGGGCGTTAACCAGGAAACTTATACAAAAGATATGACTGTTATTTCTAACGCTTCCTGCACAACCAACTGTCTGGCTCCTCTGGCAAAGGTTATCAACGATAACTTTGGTATCGTTGAAGGTTTAATGACAACCGTTCATGCTACAACAGCTACTCAGAAAACGGTTGACGGCCCGAGCAAAAAAGACTGGAGAGGCGGCAGAGGCGCAGCATTCAATATCATTCCTTCTTCTACAGGCGCTGCAAAAGCTGTTGGTAAGGTTATCCCTCAGCTCAACGGCAAACTGACAGGTATGTCTTTCCGTGTTCCGACTGCTGACGTATCTGTTGTCGACCTGACAGCCCGTCTTGAAAAACCGGCTACTTATGATGAAATCAAAGCAGCTGTGAAAAAAGCTTCTGAATCTGAAGAATTCAAAGGAATTCTGGGCTACACCGAAGATGCAGTTGTATCCAGCGACTTCGTTTCTGACCCGAGAACTTCTATCTTCGACGCAAAAGCTGGTATCTCTCTGAACGACAACTTTGTAAAACTGGTATCCTGGTATGACAACGAATGGGGTTACTCCAACAAAGTTCTCGACCTGATCGCTTACATTTCCAAAGTAGACGCTCAGTAATTTAAAAAAACATAGCGCCTGGCATCCTGAGATGCCAGGCGTTTTTTTATTGATAATTGTTAAAAACCTACTTGCATCATAAAACGATTCGTGCTATACTTACCATACTATATTACACGTAAAAAGGAGGAGTACATAGGATGAAAAAAGCAGTAAGAAGATTTGCCTGTGCAGCTCTCGCGTCTGCGGTACTGTTTGGTTCGGTATTCGCCGCACCGCCGTCAGATGATTATACGTTGCTGTACGAGGACCACTTTGACCAGGGCAAAATGAACGAAAATGATTGGTATGCAAGGACAGGCGATCGTTTTGACGGAATCAATATTCCGGAGGCGAATTCGTTTGACGGGTCGGATTTGGTGGTAGAATTCGATAAAAAAGAAATAAACGGTGAGGAGAAATATACCGGCGGCGGTATTATTTCAAAGAACCTGTTTGGATACGGTTATTATGAATGCCGTTCCAAACTGTACGGCGAAACCGGGGGCCTGCATTCCTCTTTCTGGACCATGGGCGTGGACGGAGTGGAAGGCTTGCCGGAAAAGAACCAGGTGATTGAAATTGACGGTTATGAAGTGGATTCGGGTACGCCTGTGATAGGAGCTAAGGAAGGCATTTCACCGTCCAATATCCACTATTATGTCGGAGAGCATATTTCTACCGGATCGACTACCGGAACTGTGAAGTATAATCCTGTGGATACATCCGCGGACTACTTTACCATGGGCTTTGAATGGCTGCCCAATGTGATCCGGTTTTATCTCAATGACAATTTAATCCGTGAAGTAAAAAATCCGAAATTTTATGCGCAGCAGAATATCTGGCTGACCGCTCTGGGCTCGACTTATTTTGACCAGGCGGACGACAGCAAGCTGCCGGGCGAATCCAGATGGGATTATGTCCGGTTTTACGGCAGGGATTTACCGGGCGTTAATATTATAGGTAATAATGAATTTGAATATAATATCGGAACAGGAAAAGTGACAGATAAGGAAGTGGACTTACAGTCTCCTGTGTCTTGGCTGGAAAACGGGGATATCGGGGCAAGCCGGATCGTAAGAAGCTCAGACGCACTCTCGGGCAGTGGAATGCTGGAGCAAGGGGCAGATAGCGCTTATAATGTTGAAACCAGTCAGAGATTACAGTACATTGCAAACGGAACCTACTCCCTTTCGGCATATGTGAGAAATTCGGGCGATAACAATGCTAAAATCGGTGTTGTAAGCGGAGAAGAAACATTTTCGATTGATGTCCCAGCAGCAGGGCCTGCATGGACAAAGGTAGAACTGAATAATATCAACGTAACTGGAAATGAAGCGACTGTGTTTATCAAATCAAACGGTACCGGCGGGCAGTCTCTGACAGTTGACAATATCAGCTTTTCACAGGTTGGCGGCAATGGCAATCCGTCTGACTTTGAAAAAGAACCGGAAGAACCGCAGACCAGGACTTTTCAGTATATCGGCGAAATCATTGTGGACAATGACATAGAAAACAGCGGATATGCGGAAGCGGGCGACTGGAAAGCCAGCGGCCTTGCCGGTATGGTAGGAAAAAGCCGGTACCTGATGGTAGACCAGAAGGACGGCTATGCGACCTGGACGCCGGAAATCAAGACGCCTGGAAAATATGTTATACTGTTCAGCAATATTACGCATCAGAATTCTGATCCTGAAGCGACTGTTGAAGTTGTGACCAAGGAAGGGACTAAAACGGTGACAATCGACCAGAAGAACGGCAAGTATGACTGGATCAATCTCGGTACCTATGAACTCGATGCCGGAAAAGATGCTTATGTCAAAATAACGCCCCGGGGAGAGCTGCCGGAGGGCGTGGAAGAAATGTATATCCGTACCGACGCGGTAAAATTCATTCCGGAATACGCCTATAAGCTCAATGATATTTTAGTAAAATCCTTGATTATGAATGTTGATACCAATTATGGCTTTTTAGACTTTGAAAGCTCCAAAATAGACCCATATAATCCTGAAGTGAAACCAGTTTTACAAAATGGAGAAGTGTTTGTGCCGATTCGGTATATTACCGAACAGCTGGGCGGAACAATTGGATGGAATCAGGAGTCCGGCCAGGCGACAATAACCTATAATGATAAAACGACTGCGATTACCAACAATTCAGATACGCTGGATGTTGCGGGAACACAAGTTAAAATGCCGGCAAACGCACAGGTCGTTTATGACCGGACTTATATCCCGCTGGAAGCGGTCAGGGATATTTTTGGTCTCAATGTTTTCTATGAAAACGGTGAGAAAAGCGGTATGTTCATTATCGGAGAATTCGATACATTGCTTGATCCGGCAACTCAGTCGGCTCAGATTCAGGAATTAAAGGACAGTCTTTTCTTTGAATAATAGGAATATAGAACAAGAGCCGGGACGATAAACGTCCCGGCTCTCTTTATCATTCGGTTTTGATTATTTTTGATAATATTCGTTAACGGCTGCAAAGTAAGCATCGATATTTTCCCATTTAGACAGCGGTGGGATATCGCATCCGGAGGAAATGATAAAATTGGGATATTTGCAGCATTGTTCCATGACCGACAGGGTTGCCTTGCGGATAGATTCCGGAGTACCGTTTTTGAACTCCCGCGCCGGATCGATATTGCCCATTGCAATAGTTCCGGACGGAATCAGCGGCATCATTTTGGCCATGTCGATTGCATTTCCGAAATGATAGGCAGCAGCGCCTGTTGACAGGATAGAATCGATTGTCTGGATCGTGGTATCTCCGCAGTTGTGATAAATGACAATAAAATCATCCTGCTGTACTGCGTCAATGATTCGTTTTACATAGGGGGCTGAAAATTCCTCCGCAAGAGAAGGGGAAAGCAGTCCTGCCAAGGGTTCTGCCATTACGATACCGTTTGCTCCGGCCGCTTTATATGCCTTGCAGTATGCAATCAAAAAATCGCTTGCCTTGCCAAGCAGAGTATGCACCATATCAGGCTCTTCATAGCAATAAATCATGGCTTCTGACACGTCCATCAGCCGCCCGGCCAGAGAAAAGGGGCCGATAACGCCTGCGAATACCGGACGGTCTTCAATCAGTTTAACTGCCTTTTCAATCGCTTCAATATAAATTCCGGTTCTGCCTGCACCGATTTGCGGCACCTTCAGAGCTTCTGCTTCTTCTTCGGTTGAAACGATACTTCCCACTACAGTCGGTACTTCATCATCGGTGAATCGGATTTCAGAGCCAAAGCATTCCGCCTCTACCGACAGGTCCATCAGGCTGACCGACGCCAATGAGTCCACCCGGTCGGCTATCATTTTCATTCCCTTTGCCTGCATATCGCTGCTGGAAATCAAATCCTTTACTGTGATATTCATCAACTGGATTGCCGGAAAAGACAGGACGGGCATTGTTTTTTTGACCGGTGCATTTAAAAGTTCTTCCAGCCAGGCAACCATATTTCGTTTCATTTTATTCCACTCCTTTGTTCGATGTTATGGGCTAAGTATATCCCAAACAAATTTTGGAGTATAGAAAAAAAGATTGCAATTTTAGAAAAATCTTTTTCTGTTTTAAAATAAAATTCCATTCCTTTGCGTAACTGATATCAAATCGGTACTTTTTGAGTGTAGGGAAGCATTGCGAGCTGTTGTAAAAATATTTATCACAGAATAATATCTATTACGAAAAAGGAGCGGCAGTCCAAAAAGCGAAGCCGTTTTTTTATATGAAAAAGCGGCAAGCGAAAAGGACTTGCCGCAACGTGGCACCCCCGACCAGAATCGAACTGATAACTAACCCTTAGGAGGGGTTTGTTATATCCATTTAACTACGGGGGCTTATGATTATTGGTTGTTACTATGGCGCCGTCTTTAAGACGCGTGTTCTAATTTCGCTGTAAGTTTGTTATAAACCGGGTTGGTTAAAACGTAGAGATTGAAACCGGCACATTATCCAGTATAGCCGAAAATTTGCTTTTTGTCAATCCTTTTCACAGATATGATAATTTTGTTATAAAATAATGAGAAAAATATAACAATGATGTTGAAAACTATGGTATACTTACTATATAATGTAAGGGAAATTTTAAAAAAGAGGAGAATCTGAAATGAAGCAAAAAAGAGTTATGGCACTTATTCTTGCAGTTTTGATGGTTTTTTCCAGCAGCATCTGTCTCTATGCAGACGGCGGGACAAAGGCTGAAAGTCCGCTGATTATCGGCGTTGGAGAAACCGGATATTTTGAAGCCGGCCCATGGCCAAATTCGCAGGCGAAAGGGTATGGAGACAAAGTAAGCCGGCTGACAGCGGTAAAGGACGCTTGCGCTGCGTTCCATCCCAATATCGTAAGCCCTGCCGAAGTGAAGATTTCAGCATTTATAAACAATGAAGATGAATTTAACAGGACGCCTGATAAACAGGCGAAATTTGAAGTTTACCACAATGGAAAAGTGGATACTGTTACCATAGATAACAGCAAAGAAAACGGCTGGGTCGAGCTGGGTACATATAAGTTTGCCGGAACCGGGGATGAATATGTCCGTGTATCCAAGGCGACGCCGGAAATGGATACCTTTGTGCGGATTAATTGTGTAAAATTTGAGGCGGACAGCCTGACGGTCGGCGATACTAAGGCAAAACAGCCTTCCACCATTGATTTTGCCATGACCGGCACCGGCGATGGTGTTCTGGATGAAGACAAAATTTATGATTACGATTATAACTATGCCGTCTATAATCCGGGTGAAAACGAAATTGTTACCTCGGATGACGAGGGGTATCAGGAATTATACGGCGAATTTTTAAGTTCCAATCTGGCTGGATACCAGGGAGCAAAGTCGCGGTATTCCTTTACACCGGAAGCTGTAGCGCGCTGGAACGCACCCAAGTTCAGCGGTCTTGCAAGGGTTTCTATCTTTAAACTGCAGCATGTAAATTCTGATACCAAAGCAAAAATCACCATTGCCCACAATGGTGAAAAAGAGACAATTTACATCGACTTTACCAAAGGTTCATCCGGCTGGGTGGATATGGGGACATATCAGTTCAGCGGCGAGGGTGAGGAATATGTTGAGATGACAAATTCCGAAACATTGGGTACCCTGCGCTGCAATGCTGTCCGGTTTGAAACCAATGTTTCCCCGGTACAGGCGGAAGGTGAAGTGAGTTATGTCGAGGCTGACCCGCAAAAACTGAATGCGGTGATCCTGCAGGCATCTAAACAGCAAAGCAAACCGGAAGTGCCTCTCTCTGCTGAAATTGCACTCAAGGTTTCCAAAGACCGCTCGGTCTTCATGATTCCCTATGAGAGCATTGAATATGCCAGAGAAATTCTGCCCGAAGGCGTGATTACCCTGAAAAACGAGCATCTGGAAGCCGCCGTTCCGGTCAAGGCTATGGAAACCGGCGGTGAAGCACTGGCTGTAACGCTGGGGCTTGCCGGACGGGAGCTTTCCGCCGCGCTGCCTGGGCGTGTATCCGAACCATATGTATTCCATGCGGTTACAGCTGTACAGGAAACGCCGCTTACCTTCAAAGAACCGGTTAAACTGAAAATTCTGAACACTGATTCAACAGATTATGAAAACAGCGCCATGGTGCAGTACCACCCTGAAAGCGGGGAAACCTCTTATGTTCCGGCCTTTCTCTATGGTACCGGCGGAATTGGGAGTGAAATATATGCAGAAGGAAAAATAAACGGCTCTGCGGTTGTCAGCGTTGTAAACAACCAAAAGGAATTTGGCGACACCGCCGGACATTGGGCGAACAGTGAAATTGCAGCAGCTGCGGGTAAGGGGTTGATCAAGGGCCGCGACGAATCGAATTTCGTACCCGACGCTTCTATCACACGTGCTGAATTTACTGCTCTGCTGGTTCGTGCAATCGGCGCGCCGGAAGGAGACAGCCAGCCGTTTTTGGATGTTGCTGAATCCATGTGGTACACTGATACGGTGAAAGCCGCGGTGCAGGCAGGCTTGTTCCAAAATCTGCCCTATCAGGACGCCTTTGAGCCGGATCGGGCAATTACCCGGCAGGAAATGGCGGTTATGATCTATAATGCGCTCTCCTATGAAGAAAAACTGAAAAATACTCAAATTGAAGACAATTATTATTTAAATCAATTTACAGACGGACAGGATATCGCTGACTGGGCCAGAACCGGAGCGGCAAAATGCGTTGAAAACGAAATCATCAACGGCATGGAAACAGAGGACGGTATATCCTTTGCGCCAAATGACCTGACCAACCGTGCCCAGGCAGCCGCTATGCTGGCACGCTATATTGATGTTGAACCCTATATCGGGCCTCTTGCTGAGGGCGAATGGGATTTGGTATTCCATGACGAATTTGACGGGACCGAGCTGAACACTGATGTATGGCAGAGTGAATCAGGATATCCCTCCCATATCTTATCCAGCCGCTGGCCGGAAAATATCAAGGTTGAAGACGGTATGGTGAAATTAATTACCAAAAAGGAAAGCCGCGGCGGGGCCGAGTGGACCACCGGTAATATCCGGACAAAAGAATTTACGCCCACTTACGGTTATTTTGAGGCGAAATACCGGTATCCAAAATCAGATTCCGCCCATTATAATATTTCCTTCTGGCTTGCAAAGAGTGAAGGAAATACGGAAGCGGCTTATCAGGAAATTGATATCAACGAGGGAAGAATGCCCGATATGCTGCAGCTGGGTATCCATGGATCCAGGGATGGAAAACGCTGGGGTTCTTATACAAGACCGCTATCCTGTGAGGATTTACGTGAAGGGTTCCATACCTATTCTCTGGAATGGACAGAAAGTGAGCTTATCTGGTACTTTGACGGGCGTGAGGTACGCCGCGAAACGCACACTCATGCAAATAGCCCGTCTTATGTATATTTGAGCACCGCTATTATGAACGGCGCTGATTTCGATATTTTAAACAGGGATGCCGATGGAACGAGCATGGATGTAGAATATGTTCGGGTCTATCAAAGAAAATAAATCTGCGGATTCCTTCTTTTTCCTATACATTTTTGAAAAGCAGGACGGCTCAGGCTGTCCTGCTTTTCTGTGTGCGGGGATTGCAAATGCCGCGCATTTTTGCTATAATGATGGTTACCAATCTCTGATAAAAGACATTGTTCGACTGACAGGGTTTTTGCGCCTGGAAAGCGGTGCAATTAATGATATAAATCAGGCTGTTCGTCAGGCTGCGGAAACAGGGGAGAGTGGTATGAAACGGGGTGTTGGTATGAAAGTTGCTAAAATTGCGCTGAACCTGACCGCACGTAATCTGGACAGGCTGTTTGATTATGCTGTGCCGGAGGGGGCTGAAATTCTGCCGGGTATGAAGGTGGTCGTCCCGTTCGGTGCATCCAATAAAAAAACACAGGGTATCGTAGCTGAGCTTGCGGACAGCTCTGAATGGGATGCACTGAAACAGATTATCAGCTTTGAACCGGACTGCTGCCCGCCGCAGATGATACCGCTTGCGTTTTGGCTGCGGGAACGGTATTTTTGTACCTGGTACGATGCACTCCGGCTGATGACCCAGCCGGGAGTGAATTTCCGCTTTTGTACCTATGTAAAACTTCTGGAGCAGGATCCGGAAATTTTAAAGCAGAAAACAAAGCATTCGGCAGTACAGTCAAAAATCATTGAACAGCTCCTTGTCAACCAGCGGGATACCCCTCTTTCCGACCTTGCGGATTATGCGGGAAAGAATATCAATGCTTCTATAAAGGCTTTAAAAAAAGCGGGTGTAATTGCACTTTATGAAAAAGAATATCGGACGGTCAGTGATAAAAAAGTGCGTTGTGTACAGCTGACCGATCATTATTCGGATTTTATTCCTGATGTGGAGGAATACCGTACAAAATATCCGAAACGCTGGCGTGCCGTCGCTTTTTTGCGGGATAATGACTGTGTTCCGGTGCAGGATCTTATTTTGTTTGCAGACGTGAGCCTTGGAATCATCAATACCCTTGTCAAGCATGGGATCGCCGAGTTTTCGGAGCGGATATTGGAACGAATCGAGGAACGGGAGATTCAGCCTGTGCCGCCCTTTGATTTGACCGATGAGCAGCAGGCGGTCGTCGACGACATTCTGGAGGATATTGAAGCGGGAAAGGGGAAAACGACGCTTTTGCAGGGCGTTACCGGAAGCGGTAAGACGGAGGTTTACCTCCATCTGATAGATGCTGTGCTGAAAAAGGGAAAGCAGGCGATCGTATTAGTGCCTGAAATTTCACTGACGCCGCAGATGATTGAGCGGTTCTGCGGGCGGTTTGGCGGTGAGGTCGCTGTTTTACACAGCGGTCTGCCGCTCACCAGCCGGTTTGAGTACTGGAAAAAGCTCCGAAAGGGTGAAATGAAGGTGGTCGTAGGCGCCCGATCGGCTATTTTTGCGCCTCTTGATAATATCGGCATTATTATCATTGACGAAGAGCATGAAAGCGCTTATAAATCGGAAAGCGCGCCTTGTTATGACGCGCGTGAAATTGCACTCTTCCGCATGAAAAATGAAAATGCGGTCCTGCTGCTATCTTCGGCAACACCCTCCGTTCTTTCCTATAAACGTGCCATGGACGGAAAATACCGGTTAGTGAAGATGACAAAGAGGTACAACGAGGTCGCTCTTCCCGATGTTGAGATAGTAGATATGCGGCGTGAATTTGAAAAGGGCAACCGGAGTATTTTTTCGGAACGGTTATATACTTTATTAAAAGAAACGATAGAAAATCAAAAACAGGCTATACTATTTTTAAACCGGCGCGGTTATTCCAGTTTTGTCTCCTGCCGAAAATGCGGGCATGTTTTTTATTGTAAAAATTGTTCTTTGCCACTCAAATACCATGTCCGGGAAAATAAAATCATCTGCCATCTCTGCGGTTACCAGGAGGATAACCCAAAATCCTGCCCCGAATGCGGCAGCCCCTATGTACGGTATTTTGGCACCGGGACCCAGAAGGTGGAGGAGGAGCTGCGGTCTTATTTTCCGGACGCGAAAATCCTGCGGATGGACATGGATACCACCGCCGGAAAGAACTCGCACGAAAAAATCCTTCAGAAGTTCGGAAAAGAAGGATATGATATTTTGCTCGGCACTCAGATGGTCACCAAGGGCCTGGATTTTCCAAACGTCTCTCTGGTCGGCGTCCTGTCGGCTGATATGTCGCTTAATCAGGATTCCTGTTATGCGTTTGAAAGGACCTTTTCCCAGCTCACCCAGGTCTGCGGCAGAGCGGGCAGGGGGGATACCGCGGGAAAGGCCATCCTTCAGACCTATATGCCGGGACATTTTGTCCTTGAGCTTGCGAAACGGCAGGATTATGAAGAATTTTATAAAAATGAGATTTTGATTCGAAAAAGGTTACTTTATCCGCCTTTTTGTGATATAATTATGTTAGTCTTTTCTTCGGAACAGGAACATCTTGCGATGAAGGCGGCGACTGAAATAAAAAAATACCTGCTGGAGCATGCCAGCCGTAATGACGGCGCCTATGCGGTACTTGGCCCGACGCCCTGCCCGCTGCTGCGCGCCAATCATTATTTCCGCTGGCAGCTCTGCCTTAAATGCAGGGTGAACGAGCCTGTAAAGATGGTCATCAACAAGGTAAAGCAAAGCATGATCGACAACGGCAATCAGGTGTTTTTCAATATTTATGTGAATCCGGAAAGTATTTTGTAATCCGGACATGCCCTGCCAGCCCGCAGCGGGGTGATTCAGATGATCAGGCGGGCGGAAAGGTGACAGGTGTTATGGCAATAAGAAATATCAGAACATTAGGAGATGAAATTCTGCGTAAAACCAGCCGGCCGGTTGAGGTCATAGATGATAAAATCCTGACCCTGCTGGACGATATGCGGGAAATGGTTGAGGTCAATAACGCTTATGGAATTGCAGCGCCGCAGGTTGGTATTTTAAAGCGTCTTGTTGTACTGCGTTCCAGCGATGACGAATATATTGAATTAATCAATCCGGTGATTACCGAACAGTCCGGCGAGGCTGTCGACCGGGAGGGATGCCTCTCGGTACCCGACCGGGTGGGCTACGTGAAAAGACCGAATAAGGTCAAGGTAACGGCCCTCAACCGCCATGGCGAAACCTGCGAATATACGGCACGCGGTTATCTTGCGCGGGTATTCTGCCATGAAATTGACCATCTGGACGGGATTTTATATATCGATAAGGAAATGAAGGCGCCGGCCGGTTTTTAAAATGAGGTGAAGAATTTGAAAGTATTGTTTATGGGAACGCCGGATTTTGCGGTAGGTTCCCTGTCCGCCCTGTTCGATGCAGGATATGACCTTGCGGCTGTTGTAACCCAGCCAGACAAACCTGCCGGACGGGGACATAAAATAAAATTTCCGGCTGTCAAGGAGTATGCAATTGAACACAATATCCCGGTTTACCAGCCGGAAACCTTGAAGGGTGAAGCTTTTTTGAAGGAATTACAATTGCTGGATCCGGAAATGATAATTGTAACGGCGTATGGCAAGATACTGCCAAGCTATCTTTTGGATTATCCCAAATATGGCTGTATCAATGTCCATGCGTCCCTTCTGCCGCATCTGCGCGGCGCGGCGCCGATCCAATGGTCAGTTATCAACGGAGACACCAAAACCGGAATTACCACCATGCTGATGAACGCCGGTCTCGATACTGGTGATATGCTTCTCAAAGAAGAGATTCCAATTGACCCGCACGATACGGTCGGAGAGGTATTTGATAAGCTGTACCAAATCAGCGGGCCTCTGCTGGTAAGGACAATTGAAGGAATTTTAGACGGTTCTGTTCAACCGGAAAAACAGAATGATGAGAATTCCTCCTATGCGCCGATGCTCAACCGTGAAAATACTAAAATCGACTGGAATCAAGATGCGGAACGTGTTTATAACCTGGTGCGCGGGCTGTCTCCCTACCCGCTGGCGCATACCACATATGACGGCAGAAGGGTCAAAATTATCTCTGCCGGTTATGAAACAGGTGGTTCCGGGGTACCGGGGAAAATCGGGGAATATACAAAGGGCAAGGGACTCCCTGTTTTCTGCGGCAGCGGCAGGCTGTTTATCAGGGAATTACAGATGGAAGGCAAAAAAAGAATGAAAATCGATGATTTCCTGCGGGGAAATCATTTGGATGATACGGTTTTATTTCAATAAAGCAAGTTTTTCTGTGAAAGCCGGCCTGTGAAATCCAGACATGGATACACTTGGCATTTTTGTAACCTCGCCGATATGTCCCCCACCTCGCAAGAAAGCGGGTTCCGCTTCATAGAGCCGGGCGGCGGGCATA
>ERZ773194.1292-NODE-1292-length-28044-cov-5.859016_pt1 | contig 28044 bp, 23 predicted proteins | sample MGYA00511240_ERZ773194 | MGnify/ENA primary metagenome ERZ773194 (study PRJEB29015, sample SAMEA2737774) | human gut metagenome | biome: human gut; feature: human-associated habitat; material: faeces | place: China | collected 2012 ... | reverse complement strand
TTATTTTTTAGTCGCTCCAATATATCACTTTTATCACAGTTTTTGAATTTACAGAGATTTTTTCGCAGAGCCGTTGAGAGCGCTGCCCTCAAACTCCCGAGGTTTATCCGCTTTGGGAATATCCAGTGAAGATAAAGAAAAGCAGCAACATTTCTGTCACTGCTCTTCACCGTTTTATTCCGCAGCCTGCGTCGGGGCGCTCCTCAGCGTTGCCCTATTTGACTGTATTTTTAGTATTGGCATTAATTTTGGGAAAATTGCATTTACACAGTTTATTTTTCAGACCCACAGCAGACAATCTGAAACCTTTTCTTATATCTACTGGTGCAGACTTTGAGTAAAATTTAACCCTATACATTAGCAAAGATTACATTATGAATAGTCTTTAAACAATTTAATAGTGCAGGGATCTAGAAATTTAAAACTTATGCCTTTTTAAAACTTTTGATTCTTGCTAAAATATAATCTTGAATCTGCTTGTGATCATTTATATCTACTATGCCATTTTCATCCACATCGGCTGCATCCTGCGAGAGTGTATTCGTGAAACCATCTATTACGCCTTTTCTTGCCAAACACATATCAAAAGCATCAATCACTCCGTCCAAATTAATGTCGCCCTTAATAACTTTCTCCTGAGGAACAGCCATAAAAATGTAATTCGCCGAAGCACCTGAACCGCTGTTTGTACCCATTATAACTTTTTCGCCTGACTTAAAATTATGCTTATAAAGAATATATGTAAGATCATTTGAAATTGACATTGTGACTCCGGTATTTTTCCAGTCATTGAGCCAATTTGGTACAGGATTTGTAACGCGTGAATCCATTGCTACATAAAGAGTAATATCAGCTCCTGCTGTGAAAACGCCCAAATCGGTTGTAACAAGCTTTGAATCGCAGGCAGTCTTTACGGTTTCGGCACCAACAAGATTTTCAGGGAAGCTTGTAAACGTAATATCTCTATCACCAAATAATACAGAGCCTACTCCCGTATTATTGTAGATCGACCAATCCGCCGCATTTTCGCTGTCGAATACCTGAAGATTTTTAATAAGCTTGCCGTTTAAAACTGTTTCCATATTCTTTGCAAATACAACATAGTTAGCGTTATCGCCAGTACCACCGTTTGTACCAAGTGTAACTTTTTCTCCTGACTTAAAATTATTTTTAAAAATCGTAAACGTCAGGTTGCCTGTAGCTGTAAGCACATCGTCAGTCTTAGTCCAATTCTTTAGCCATTCAGGAATTATCGGAATAACGCGATTATCGACTGCTATATAAATGGTAATATCATCCCCTGCTGTAAACGTGCCCAGATCTTCGGCAAACATTTTTGAATCGCAGGCAGTTTTTACAAATTCTGCTCCTATAAGATTTGCCGGAACATCTATTGCAGTAACGTCACGGTCGCCGAATAAAAACGCACCATTTTCAAATTTTTCGTTAATCGACCAATCAGCGGAATTTTCCTTATCATTTACAATAAGATTTTTTATAAACTTACCGTTAAGAGGCTCAACTGTAATTACCGCATCGCCAAAATCGCCCTCGACCTTAAAGTTATCAATGTAAAGCGAGCAGGGAAGAGTTGAATTAGCCTTGAGTTCAATTTTATTTTCTCCGACATTGAGATTAATATTTTCGCTTATTGTTTTCCAGTCGCTATATCCTGAACCCTTTGGAAGCGAAAGCGTTTTTATCTTAGAACCATTTACGTAAAGATCCACGCAATTAACATCAGAGGTTGCCGAATAGCGAAGCGTCCATTTGAACACACCTACTTTTGTAGTTTTTACAGTATCCTTAACGGCAGCAGTATCCTTGGTTCCGAATTTTACAAATCCCATGCCCTGAAATTTAGTAACATCCGTACGACAGCCGTTCGTAACGTTTTCTTCAATATTTTTTTGATCGAAATTTTCCCCTTCATACTGACGAGCACCGGTATAGAAATCAGGGAATGAAGGTTCTGTTTGTACAGCCTGCGGATAAGAAGTAAGGCGTCCCGTCTCATTGCCTGAGCATTTGATAGAGATATCAACAGGTCCGTTATGCTTCACAGTAAGTGTGTACGTACCATTACTCCAGCTTTCTGTTATAACACTTGCTGTTTGATTAACGCCCCTATCTTTAGCTGTAAATGATGGTTTGGAACTTGCACCGGCAATTGTAATGCTTTCTGTTTTCAGAGTTGTTGATGCATCTTCGTCATAGTTGTTCATATAAACGTCTATGTGATCAGAATATTCATTAATAAAAGCAGATCCATAAAGCTGATGCTTAATATCAAAGGATTTACAAGTATTGTATTTAAGGTCAAACTGCGCTCCTTTATAGCCTTCGTCCAACTTGCTGTTATAATAAGTAACCCATGAATTCTGATTATTGGCAATATAGCAGTTTGCGTAATAGGAATCAGGATAAAGCTTGTTAAATTCAGCCTGCTTGTCAGAAATACTGTTCCAGCGTGAAGCTATTGTTGACTGCTTTATCTGTACTGGAATGGATTTTGCCAGATCATCTGCAAGACCATATACAGTTGGAATCGTCTGATAACGTCCCGTACTCTTGAAGGGGTTATGATTATCCTTATAATTTCCGTCATTATCAGCGCGATATAAGCCCTCAAAAAGCGTTTTATACGAACAGTACTTGTCATCATTGCTTCCGGAGTCCACATCCTGAATAACAACAACCTTTGTTCTGTCAATTACTTCTTTTCTGTCAGGAATACGAATTGTTCCGTCAATGAATTTACGCATCAGATCAAGATTTGCATTTTTGCACTGGTCGTAAAAATCCCAACGACGATATTTATAGCCTTCGTCATCAGTTCCGTCCCAAAGGCCTTTAATGCAGTCGTTCCATACAAGTTCAGGTCCGTCGATAACAGTCATACCGTTCATCGCCATACGTTCAAAGTATATCGGCAAACTCGTGGAAAGGCGATACTGCTCGTGAGTCTGGGGATCTAAATCCCCTCCGTTCCACGGATAATCCGACCAACCCGTATCATCCCAACGTATGCCGTAATTTCCGCAGTAACCTGAAATGTAAGCACCATATACCTCGCTTTCAACATCAGCAATATAACCTGGCTGAGTATATTTTTCTTCAAGTATAAAGTTCTGAGAATATGTACGGCATGCTTCTTCCCAGTTGGCATTGGTTTTCAGCATTGCAACTGGATTAAGAGCTGACCCCCACTGATTTTCACACCAGCTTACGTCCAGATAGCCGCCATATTTGTTGCATAACTTTAAGAGGGCGGCAAAGTGATCGTAACGCTGCTGATATGTTACAGGAAAGTCCTGAGACGCAAATCCCCAGAACTGTTCACAGTAGTTATATCCGAGGAAGTTTGGATAGTCACGGAAAAATTCACCAAATATTGTGTTGTCCAAATCATAATCGGCAGAATAATCAGGGAAGTGGCACTGACCGCCGCTCGCAGGCTGAATCATTGTCCATACTCCTTTGTCCGCACAGGCTTTCATCCAAGATCGTGCACATTCAATACCGTCTTGAACCATCAGCCACCTGTGTTCCGTAGGACTATAGTTGATTGACAGAGAAAGGTTAAAAACGACATACGGCAGAACATCCTCCGGAACAATGTCAATAATTTTCTCAGGATCAGGGTAATTCCACGAATCGATATGTACTATCCATACGGGAGACTCGTTGCTGATCGGACGTCGGAAATTACTGCTTGCAGCAGAAACATTAATTGATTCTGCGTTTAATGAAAGGTCTTCAAATACTTGCTGTATCGGATTAGTTTTTTCACCGTTGCCCAATGCAGCGTTAAATGGCAGCATTCCAAATACCAGAACACCTGACATTACAGATGCTAACAGATTTTTAAATTTCATTTTATGACCATTCCTTTCTGCTACGCTACAAGGCACAAAAGAATGAAACCTATGTGCGAGTATATGGCGCAGCAAGTAATAATTCGTTAGAGCCTGTTCAGTATCTTTTTATGTACGGCTTTTCGAGTATAATTATGCTGAGGACAAGGAAAAAATCCGCAGTAAGACTGTCGCCTTACAAGTATTTTTAACGCAGTCGCCGTCAAAATTTGCCGAAAGGACGTACGAAAAATATCAAACAGGCTCTTATAATATCTTTGAGGAAACAGGCACATTACAGAGCACGTTAAGGTGAGTGTGAACAGCATTCACTGAACCGAATTTTATGTGTGCCGACTTCTCTTTCTAACACAAATAAGTATGGTTCGAGCCCTGTAACCTTATCTTTGAAGAGACACACTGCTTCAATCTTTCATTGAGAATCCAGTCAATATCCGTATTTCTCAAAAACTATTTGCGAGGAATGTGTTATGCTGAAAATCGTTTCCCCCATCAGCTGTGACATGGATGTCCACAAATCATTTATCGTTGCCTAGAGAACCGCTGATTAAATACCGCTTTCGGCTTGGCATGTCATCCTGTGCAAAAATCCAGCGCACCATATTTACAGCAATTCCACTTGAAATAAAGTGGAGTTCGCTGATAAAAATTTCCTACGGACTGCGTTGTCGTCTTTGCTGTGAAAAATTTTTATTCATCTCCTTTCCGCTTAATCTCAACTGGAATTGCCGTAATCAGTGCTTCCCTATTTCTCAACTTCAAAATGGTATTCTATAATTTCATTATATTCTAAAACAAATAAAATATCAACTCATAATTTGAAAAAAAGGTGGACAAAACGGCTTGATTTGTATTGACATTCCAACAAAAACAATGTATAATATATTCATCTTTAACAAAACAGAGATACGTTTGAAAACAAAGCGTAATTCATCTAGGCCGTGTTGACACTAAGCCTAACAACGCATCTTTTCGGCAAAATTTCACGCATCCTGCGTTAAAAAGTCTTGACAGGCGACAGCCTGCCTGCGACTTTTTGCCTTGTCTACGTAAAATTTATGCTTGAAAATCTGCATATTATCTTAGTGTCAACACTCCCTAAAAAAATGACGCACAAAACTTCACAGTGAAAGCACTTTTTTCATAACACCATTGGTGACTTTCGCAGAAAGGCGAATTATAAACATGAAAAAAAGAATGATATTTGGAGTCATTGGTGCAGAAGTAAACGGCTCAGCTCAGCGTGAAATTATCAAAGGCATCATCAAAGAAGCACAATTGCATAATATTGATACCGCCGTAATATCAAACACATACAACTTAAATTGCTGGGACTATCCGCTTCCTTATGAAAATCAGATATACGAACTAATCCTTTCTGAGGAATTTGATGGATTAATTGTACTTTCAGAACCTTTCCGATGCGATAAACCTAGAGCTAAGGTTCGTGAATATCTTCTTCAACAAAAATCTATACCTATCATTGTTTGCGGAGCATTCATTCCTGATTTTGACTTACCCAATGCAACTTCGATCGATACAGATGACGAAAGTGACATTGAGTATATTGCAGATCACTTTATAGATGATCACGGATTTACAAATATTGAATTCCTTACCGGTCCCAGCGACATTCAGAGTTCTCAGATTCGGTTAAACGGTTACAAAAAATCACTGAAAAAACATGGAATACCCTTTGACAGCCGCAAAGTTATTTTCGGAGATTTCTGGATGTCTTCAGGACGTAAGCTTGCAAATGAATACATCAGCGGACAGCGTCCATATCCTGAAGCGGTAATGTGCGCAAATGATTATATGGCTTACGGGTTATTAGACGAATTCGCTGAAAAAAACATAGATATCAGTAAATATTTTGCTGTTACCGGATACGATTATGCATGGAATCGTTATGAACATTCGCCTTTACTCACTACATATCAGCGTAACAGAGAACAACTTGGAAAAAATGCGGTTAGAATATTACTCAGCAAATTACAAATCACCGGATGCGGAGAGATTCATTCTCCAAAAGGTTTATTCAAGCTTGGAACAAGCTGCTTTTGCAATTGTTCTAAAAAAGCGATGAATGAAGAGCTGCAATTTGCACGTATGCATTCAACATACGAACAGTGGAATCTTCTCAGTCAGATGAATCAGCAGCTGACCGAATGTCATAACTTGAAGGAATTTATAGAGTTGCTTGGAAGTTTTCAATATCTTGTACGCAATGTAGAGAATATTTTTTTATGCTTATTCGACGGCTGGCATAAAAGTAAATCCGAAATAAACAAAAATACACTCATATGTCGCAGTATTGTTTTTGGTAAAGATAATACGCCCTTCCAAATCAATCAATATTACATAAGCGAAATATTTCAAAAACATAATAAAGCTGCCGTATACTATTTCAACCCACTCCACTTCAAAGAAAGACTTTTTGGATATATTGTATTAAAATATAATTCATCAGATGTATATGACGATATATACAGAAACTGGATTACTTATGTTGCAAACGGACTTGAATTTCTGAGAATGAAACATGATATCAATTATCTGATGCAATGTCAGTCCATGACTGAAAACTTCGACTCTCTGACTTCTCTCAGAAACGACTCAGGAATGAAAAAAGTTTATGAACTCCTAAGGCACGACGATTATAAAAACGGCACTATTTTCTCTGTTATGCTCAAAACCTGCCTGTTTCATGATAATTTTAATAAAAGCAATAAGATACAATCGTTGCTTGATATTACTGATGCCCTCCTTCAAATTACAAACCATAAATGCGATAGTTGCGGAAGAATTGATGATTCGACCTTCCTGTTATTCGTACAAACCAACATTGAATCAAAACATATAATCGCCGACAAATTAGAATCTATTATTACTCAGCACAAAACGTATATTTCCAACTATGGAATGGATTCATATGTTTACAGTATTTTTCCTTTGTGTAATACCGAGCAATATAATGAAATGAAACAAAAACATTTTTCTGCTTTAACTGAACAAATAAAAATGAACAGTAAAAGATTTACGATTCAGCATTATGAGCAAATGCTGGAAATACGTAATTCGATTTATCTTAATCCAAAAAAAACGCCGTCAACAGACGAAATATGCAGAAAGTATACATTCAGCCCAGGTCATCTCAGAACAATTTATAAAAAATGCTTTAAAGTAAGTTTTCATCAGGATTGCATCAGAAGCCGTATTTCATTAGCCAAATATTTATTATACACCACCAATATTCCCATTGCATCTGTTGCTGATCAATGCGGTTACGAAGATGACAAGTATTTTTTAAGGCAATTTCAAAATTGTATCGGAATGACTCCTAAACAATTCAAAGTTATTTCATCGAACCATATTAAAAATCTATAAACATTCATACTCACCGCCATTGCAAGCTATCTGTTACCGCCCACCCATCTTGTCATCCAAAAGTGAATGTATTTTGTCACGCAGGGCATTCAGAAGTACGGTGTTCCGCGCCGTATCTACTTCGACAACGGCTCTCAGTACCGCCCCCACTGGATGAAGCGTGCTTTCGGTCTGCTCGGTATCCGGCTTCTGTATGCTAAGCCCCGCAATCCGCAGGGCAAGGGTAAGCAGGAGCGTTTCAACCGTACCGTTGATTCGTTCATCTCAGAGGTTGACGTGAATCCGCCTGACAGCATCGAGGAGCTTAACAAGATGTTCAATGCGTGGCTCTCGGAATGCTACCACCACAAGATTCACAGCACGCTCGGTATTACTCCCGAACACGCTTTTAAATGCGGTTCTATGCCACTGAATTATCCCGATGAAGCGCTCCTGGCAAGTGCTTTTCTGCACTGTGAGCTGCGCAAGGTCAATAAGTCCGGCTGCATCAGTTTCATGGGCAAGGATTATGATGTGGGGCTTCTGTATGCCGGTCAGCAGGTCGATGTGGTCTATGATCCGCAGAACATCGCTAAGGTACGGGTCGAAGCCAAAGGGAATGAGCCGTTTTATGCCGAGCCTGCAAAGGTCGGCACACGAGTGGGCAAGAAGCCGAAGCGTGCGGAGATCGACCGTATCCCTGCGGATTCCTCACGCCTTCTCGATGCGATTTCCAGAACCGCAGAAGAAAGGGAGCACTGGGCTGCGCTCTCGTATACGAGAGCTTTGGAGGATGATGAAAACGTTTGAGTTGTTCTATGAAATGAAGCATACGCCGTTCACGCGCGGCATTCCGACCAGCGTGCTTTACAAAACGCACCAAAGCTCTGAGGTGTTCAGCAGGCTGGAATACACCGCCAAAAACCAGCTCTTTGCTGTTCTGATTGGTGAACCCGGAACGGGTAAGACAAGTACGCTCCGCCGTCTGAAAGACGAGTTGCCGGAAGCGGAATACATGGTGCTGTACATCTCGGATTCAAAGCTGACACCGCGCAGCTTTTACAATTATCTGCTGATACAGTTCGGCTACAAATCTGAGTTTTTGCGCAACACCACACGGGATAATCTGCACAAGCAGATTGAGATCATGCGCAGAATGCGGAGTCGCAAGGTGGTTTGACCTACGGGCTTTTGCCCACGACGGAGGATAGGGCAACGCTGGGGAGCGACCTGAGCGCCTCGTGGGATTTTGCCGGGAGCATCTGCTCTCTATATCTGAAACTGACATCTCCGCTGGGAGGTGTCAGTTTGTTTTCTGCCGACCTCAGCTTGACAAAATACAGTGCCTGCCCTTGACAAAATATGCTCACTTCTGGATGACAAAATAGGTGGGCTCTGACACTATCAGATAATTCTTTTCTGCGTTATTTGCAATAGCGGAAAGAATAACATACTATAGAAAAAAGGCAGCGTTGCTCATTTACTATGCAACACTGCCTTTAATTTTGTATCAAAGAATATCTTTTTTATACACGTCTTTTCAGCAAAATTATACTTGAAAATCCGCACATCATCCATATCAACACAAGTTCTAACAACTTTCTCAAATTAAATTATCAACATTCAAGCCACAGGAAATTCTTTAATTCTTCCAAGAATAAAATCCTGAATCAATACAAGATCTGCTTTGTCATAAACACCATTTCGATCAACATCCGCAGCCGCCTGAGCCAATGTACTGTCAAAACTACTTAAACATCCTCGTCTGGCAAGTATCATATCATAAGCATCAACAACTCCGTCAAAATTAATGTCTCCAAGTATAAATTTCTGCACTCCCGCACCAAGAATTCCTGTCCCGCCGACTGCACCTATAGCCTCATCAATATAAAAGTTGTTATTACCATCATATGTTTCAATATAAAGATACATATCTTCTGCGTCTAACGGTATCTTGAAATTCGGATTTGAAAGCTGCATCCATTCTCCTTTTACAGCTATTCCCTCTGCAATAAGAGCATACTGTTTTTTGCCATTTGCATCGGAATATTCAAGCTTCATAAAAAATTTATCAGTGATTTTTTCTGAATCAAATTTCACATTTACGCTGAAGCTATATTCATTTCCCGGCTTGAAAACTCTATCGCTAAGAGCTTTCTGCGCTCCGTTCCACGAAGATGTCCTGCCTGAAACAAATAGAGAATTATTGCCTACATATCCTGTATTAGCGCTGGAAGCAACATTTGCCGTACCTCTTCCTGTCCAATTCTCCGTATCGTTTTCAAAACCATTACTAAAGTACCAGCCAAGACTATTTGGTTTTATCTCTTCTGGCTGATTCCATTCGGCACGCTCATAATCAAAAAAATCAATATCGGCATAGCCTCCTATTGTTTTTGTGGCGTAGCTGTAAATTGCACTTCTGTAACCTGTGAACAATTTCAAATCATAGCTCATGCTCAATTCATTTCCTATATTTATCCAATTACTTCCGTCATAGGAATAATAGAAATTAGCCTTATCAATATTATACGAAATATTACTCTCATTAACATCATTGAATTTAAAATCGACTTTAAGATATATTTCGTTTCCTGTCATATCTACTTCTTCAATTATTTTATTATAGCTTTCCGAAATCTCGCCTCCGCTTGAAGCAATTCCATTTTCAGCCATATAAATCTTTTTTGAACCGTCATCGGCAATATAAACTCCTACATTTCCATATTTATACTGGAAAGCAGAAAGTCCCGCATAATCGCCTGCTTTCATATTTGATGCATCAAGCTTTATAATACTGCTGCAAAACGGACCTTCTGTTCGCTGAGTAAGCGTATTTTTCGCATCAAGAATATTTGTTGCAAGCGATTTATTTCTCAGTCTAAGATAACCTTTTCGTTCAGTTACCGACCATGCCGTATTATCTGGATTATGATTCCACTGCCATTCCAGAGCAAGTTTATTTGAATCATAACTAAAATCATCAGCAGTCGCAAGAAAAGTGCCGTTATAACTGCCGTTGATTTCAATAGTTGCAGGAACTTTTCCGTTTATACCCATGATTGGCCAGTCATTCTGCCACGTTACCGGAACAAGTACAGGTACACGTCCTACTGCCCCATGATCCTTGAAGACAAGTCCATACCATTTTCCGTCGGGAGTATCTATAATACCACCCTGAGCGGCTCCTTCCGAGTCAAGAATAGTTCTGCCTTCGTAATTACCGAGAATATCCTTGCTTCTGTAACAAAGCTCTATTCTTCCGCTATTGCTTGGCCATGCAATAAGAAAAATATAATAATAATCTCCTATTTTCTGAATATGAGCACCCTCTCCGCTGAGCCCATCAAGACCTGTTGAAAACAGTTCTTTATCAGCTCCTCCTTCCTTGAAGCCGGTCATTTCGGAATTTAGCTCCTTAACCCTAATTGTACCGCCTGCTCCGTAAATAAGATAGTTTCTTCCATCATCATCAAAGAAGAGTGAAGCGTCATGATACATCCCATTCAATTCGGTTTTCGTCCATGTACCATGTTCAATATCATTAGTTTTATATATGTATGATTTTCCGGTTCCGTAGCTTCCGAAGAAGACATAATAAGTGCCGTTATGATAACGCAGACTTGAAGCCCATTGTCCATGACCATAATCGTTTTTGCCATTTTTAAGATTCTGTACATCTCCGTCGGCAAGAACATCATAAACATAATTGCATATCTTCCATGAAACAAGATCCTTAGATTTCATGATAGGAGCACCGGGATTAAAAAACATAGTTGTACTGACCATATAATAGGTATCCCCTACACGAATAACATCAAGATCAGGAACATCCGACCAAATGATAGGATTTGAAACGGTTGAGGTTTCCGCATTATTTTTTTTAAATTTCCACCAGTCCACGTTGAAGAGATAACCGTCACCGCCAATGTACTTGAAATAAACGTCATGCTTTCCTTCAGTTCCACTGATATCACATGAAACCTCCACCCAATTCTGCCAGCCATCTGTTCCGGGAACGTCAAGAGTTCCGGCAAGCAGTCCATCTATACTATCAAGATGTATCTCTATTTTTCCACCATTTGTTGCAGATGCAACACTTGCAGTAAAACTTTCCGCGCCTGTACCGAAATCAACGCCAGACACTTTAATATAATCACCATTTTCAATATTGGCAACATTCATGCCGCCATTAGAACAACTTTCTGTCTCAATACCAACTTCAAAGCAAATCTTTTCAGCTTCATTTCGTACATATGGATCTAAAGCCTCAAGCTGTTCAGGTCCGTCGTTACTCATCCTGATGACAGGAAAACTGCCATCGCTGTTATAGGAAAATTCCTCTACTGCAGCAGAACGAGTAAATCCGCCTCCGCCGGGAAGTCTTTGATTATGATAAAAAAAGTATGAATGACCTTTATAATCAATTACGCCGCAGTGATTTGTAAAAGCCGCCCCCTCTTCGCCTTTTGGCATGATAACGCCCTTATAAGTCCATGGACCTGTAGGAGAACTGCTAATAGAATAACTTATATTCTCCGGAATTCCCTCTGCTGCATAAAGCATATAATAAAGGTTACCACGCTTATAAAACCAAGGTCCCTCAGTATAAAGAGCACCTGTACGACTATCAGGATCGCTGCTGACGCCGAAGCCCTGGCTCATATCAACCTTTTGTATCTCTCCGGAATAGGAAATCATATCTTCATTGAGCTTCACATAATAAAGCTGAGGATTGCCAAAATAAAGATACGCCTGTCCATCATCGTCAATAAAAACTGTCGGATCAATATAATCCCAGTTCGGACCTAAAAGAGGTTTTCCAATAGCGTCTTTAAACGGACCTGTTGGACTGTCTGAAACGGCAACACCTATAACACGTCCTCCTCCTTCTGCATTTGAAAGCGGACAATACATGTAAAACTTGCCATTTCTCTCGACACACTGAGCTGCCCATGCAGTATCTTTTTCAGCGTATGAAAAATCTGTATCTGAAAGTACAGTTCCATGGTGAGTCCAGTTCTGCATATCCGTGGTAGAATAGCACTGCCAATCCGGCATATAAAAATAATCCGAACCATCTTTATCATGACTGGTATAAAGATACAGTGTTCCATCATGAACCATTGGCGCTGGATCAGCCGTGTAAACATTCTGTGCTAACGGATTGTCTGCATGTATTGTTACTTTCTGAACATCATTTAGTAACATCGACACTGTCAACGCAACCGACACAACAATAGATGTTATTTTTTTCATAAATATTTCTCCTTTTGTAATTTATAAGAAAACACATTATCTTTAGGCAACACCGCACAAAGCCCGCCTGACGACTTTGCACTGAATCTGCTTGCATATTTTCCGTCATCTTGCACAGAAATCCCTTGACATACGATAGTATGCCTGCGGAATTTCTATACAATCTGACGAAAAATCTGACAGCGCATCTTCAGCACAAGCTCTGTGCAGTATTGCCTTTAATTAATCGTAAACTACACTTTTATTTTAAGAGTAATTTCATCAGAATTCAATGCAAAAAACGAATATTTGGTGGACAAAACGAAAAACATTTTTCAGGTCATTTATGCTACCGCCGTAATTCCAGCCGCCTTCATTCTGCCAGTAACCATGCAGAGCATACAGCACGGATGCTTTTTGCGGGATAATTTACCATGAATACTATTTTTACACTGCGCCGCATCACCCTACAGATTTTTCCGGTGCTTCCACCGGGAACTCCCGGATTCTTCCGATCAGATAGTTCTGAATCAGCACTGCCTCCGCTACAGTAATCTGCGTATCCTGGTTTACGTCTGCGGCAATCTCTGCATAACTGTCCGCAAAGCCGGCAGTCAGACCCCGGCGAATCAGTGCCAGATCTACACAATCAATTCTGCCGTCCTCATTCAGATCGCCCCGGATCAGCTTTCTGCCGTCTCCGGCACCCTGGATCTCCGTACCCTCCACTGCACCAATGGCTTCGTCCACATAGAAATTGTTGGTGCTGTCGGCGGTTTCAATGTAAAGCTGCATATCAGAGGCATCCGCAGGAATTACATAACCGGTATTGCGCAGCTGCACCCATTCACCCCGGATGGTCTCCCCCTCTGCAATGGTGGAATACTGGGTATCCCCATTGCCGTCCCTGTACTGAAGCTTCATAAAGAAGGTGTCCGATGCATCCCCATCCAGATACATCACATTTGCACTGAAGCTATAGGCACTGCCGGGCTTGAAGGCACGAGTATTCAGAGAGCGTGTTGCTCCGTTCCATGCAGCCGTTCTGCCCTGTACCAGCAATGCCTCGCTGCCTGCATATGCAGTCCGACCACTGGTCGATACCTCCGCAGCCCCTCGCCCGGTCCAGTCATCTGTGGTTCCCTCAAAGGTACTGTGAAAGTACCATCCATTTGCATCCGGTTCGATCACAGAAGGGGTGTTCCAGTCTGTACGTTCATAGTCAAAGAAGTCAATATCCTCATGGCCGCCGGTGGTCTTGGTGGCATAGCTGTAGATACCGCTATGGTAGCCGGTAAACAGCTTCAGGTCATATGCCATGCTCAAGGTATTTCCAAGCTTGTTCCAACTGTTACCGTCGTAGGAATAGTAGAAATCCGCCTTATCCAGGTTATAAGAGACATTCAGATTTTCATCCACCGTATTGAACAGAAACTCCGCTTTCAGATAGATCTCATTGCCGGCAAGGGGCGTTTCCGCAATGATTTTGTTGTAGCTGTCCGTCACCGCAGCACTACTGGAATAGCCCCCGTTCTCCGCCATATAGATTTTCTTTTCGCCACTGTCGGTTACATACACGCCAATGTTGCCATACTTAAGCTGGAATGCGGACAAACCGGCATAGTCACCCGACTTCATGCCGCTGGCATCCAGCTTGATGACGCTGGAGCAGCTGGGACACTCCGTCCGCTGAGTCAACGTATTCCGGACATTTAGCAGATTGGTCGCAAGCGTTTGATTGGTCAGCCGCAGCCAGCCCGGCCGATCCGTCAAAGACCATGCGGTATTGTCCGGATTGTGGTTCCACTGCCACAACAGATTCAGTTGATTGCTGCTGTAGCTGAAATCATCGTCCCCTGCCAGGAAGGTACCTGCATAATCCCCATCGATTTCCAGAGTCACAGGAGCTTTCCCATTTACGCCCATCATCGGCCAGCCATTTTCCCAGGTCACCGGCACAAGCACCGGGATTCTACCCACGGAGCCATGATCCTGAAACAGCATGCCGTACCACTTGCCATCCGGCGTATCCACAATGCCACCCTGGGCACACCGCTGCCGTAGGTTCCCAGACCGGAATTCAGCACAGTTTTGCCCTCATAATTTCTAAGCAGATCCTTGCTGCGATAGCAAAGCTCGATTCTGCCGCTGGGCCATGCAATCAAGAAAATGTAATAATATCCATTGATCTTCTGAACGTGGGAACCTTCTCCGCTAAGCCCGTCCAGCCCGGTCTTAAACAAGTTCTTGTCCGCACCGCCGGGTCGAAAGCCAGTCATTTCCGCATTGAATTCCTTGATCTTGATCTCACCGCCAGCACCATACACCAGATAGTTCCGCCCGTCATCATCAAACAGCATGGAAGCATCATGGTACATTACGTCTTTCCGGTACCGTAACTGCCGAAGAACACATAATAGATACCGTCGTGATACCGCAGACTGGCTGCCCACTGCCCGTGCGCATAATCATGCTTGCCGTTGGTCAGATTCTGGATATCCCCATCAGCCAGTGTGTCATACACATAGGAGCAAAGCTCCCAGGAAACCAGATCCTTGGATTTCATAATGGGTGCACCGGGACTGAAGAACATGGTGGTACTGATCATATAATAGGTATCCCCCACCCGGATCACATCATCATCCGGCACATCCGACCATATGATTGGATTGGCGACGGTTGAAACGGAGGCAGCTTGTGCGATGGGCTGCACCGGAAAATAAGACACAGCAGCAAGCAGCAATGCCGCTGCCGTAAGCCCTGCGGCTGCACGAGGCAGCCTTACTTTGAAGTGCTTCATCAATTCATTCCCCTGATGCCTGTTTCGGTTTCTGCTTCTTTGTAATATATAAAGTATAATTTAAACTCTATTTATATTTAATGCAGATTTATACTATCTTTCTTTCATATTTGTGCTGTAGAAGTTGAATATTTTATGTAATGGATGTACAAGAAGCATTCCAGGCAAAAAGGGCATAGATCCAAATCTCAAGCTGGGAATGTATTTCTCCCCAATCCCTGCGCCTTCCCGTCCACTTGCGGGTTATATCCGACTGGGCAAGATACAGCATTTTCAGCAGAGCGTCATTGTTCGGGAAAACTGCCTTATTCTTCGTCACTTTCCGCAGCTGCCGATTAAAATTTTCTATTGCATTTGTAGTGTAAATCAGCGTTCTGACCGACTGCGGATACTTGAAATATGTGGACAATTCCGGCCAATGAGAGCGCCAGGACTGCGATATTTTCGGATATTTTGAATCCCATTTCTTGCCGAATTGCTCAAGCTCATAAAGGGCAGTTTCTTCGTCAACTGCGCCGTAAACCTTCTTCAAATCGCCATCAGAGCCTTGATATCCTTGTATGACACATACTTCGTGCTGTTACGTATCTGATGAATCACGCACTGCTGTATTTCCGTTTTGGGATATACGGCTGATATTGCTTCGGGAAAGCCCGTAAGACCATCTATGCAGGTAATCAATATGTCCTCAACGCCACGATTTTTAAGCCCATTTAGGATTTGCAGCCAGTATTTTGCGCTTTCATTTTCGCCGATATACATTCCGAGCACGTCCTTTTTGCCGTCCATATCAATGCCTATCGATATGTAAACAGCCTTCTTGACAATCCTGCCCTCGCAGCGAACGTGATAGTGTATTGCGTCCATAAAAACTACCGCATATATGCTTTCAAGAGGACGCTGCTGCTACTCCTTTACAACAGGCAGAATTTTATCCGTTATACGGCTAACAAGGCTGTACGACACCTCAATGCCGTATATGTCCTCGATGTGCGCTGATATGTCGTTTGTGGTCATTCCTTTGGCGTACATGGAGATGATTTTTTCTTCAATATCGCCGCTCAGAGTGTTTTTATTCTTCTTGATCAGCTGGGGTTCAAAACCTCCGTTTCTGTCCCTCGGAACTGCTATTTCCACGGATCCGCCACTTGTTTTGAGCGTCTTTCTGCTATACCCGTTTCGACTGTTTTTCGTGTTTTTATTGCGATAGTCATATTTGCTGTAACCCAGCTCATCATCAAACTCCGCTTCAAGTCCGTTTTCGAGCACTTCGCCTACCATCTCCTTAAAAAGCGAGCGCAGGTCATGCATATCATCAACCTCAAGCAGTGATAAAAATTCTCTCAGCTTGTCTTTTCTTTCCTGTTTTGCTGCCCGTACTTCCGGGCTGTCTTTGTACCTTGGCATGGTGATCCCTCCGAATTGCTATTTTTATGATACACCATTCCGGAGGTTTACACAAGATTTAAAGAGGTCTCTGTGGAAATGCTATAAGCTCATTAATTATCAGCAGGTCTATCTTGCTGAGGCTCTTTTCAGCTTGGACAGTCTGTTCATCTGTACAGCTTCTGCAAGCTCAGCAGCAAGATTGACAGCCGTATAGAATTTTACCCGATACCCCGCCTCACAGGTGTTCATGTCCAAAGCGATTGAAAGATTCGTCTTTCCACTTCCGGGGTTACCTATCATAACGATATTTTGACGCTGCTTTATGAAATCACAGGAAGCGAGCTGCCGTACAGTACTTTCGCTGACATTTTCAAGCCTTGACATATCAAACTCATCAAGTGTTTTCAGTGACGGAAATTTCGCAGCTTTTATCCTGCGTTTCTGACCTGTTACCGAGCGTTCTGCAAGTTCCTGTTTCATCAACTCGATCAGGAACTGCTCATAACTGTCATCAACTGAAAGCTGTCTTATGATTTTCTCATAGTTATTGAAAGTGGGTACTCTGAGCTGTTTGGCATAAAACTTTATCGTTTCTTTCTGTATGCTGTTCATACTGCATCACCGCCTTTCAGCATTGAATCATATCGTTTAAGGTCAGGAAGAATTATCCTTACCGATGCTTCTATTGGTACATTTTTTACCGTATTAGCGATCGCACAGGCGTGCAGCGTATCATACGGATCAGTATATGCCAGATGCTTCAATAATTCATCGCCACCTCAATATACAGCCTCATTACTTTGACTATCTTCCTTGGGCTGTCCAACTTCATCAGGAAATCATAGAGTTCCTTGGGAACAGTCTCCTTTATCGGTGCAGCATTGTAAACACTTCTCGGGCGTTTTTCGATAAGTCATATGTAATGTTCAAGACAATAGTGTGTTCGATCATAGCGGTAATCTCTGTCATATTCAGTAATTGTTTTACCGCAGAACAGAATCTCTACTTTATTGCCACTGCCTTTGACGGTTATCATTTTTGAACTGTATTGATATGGCACTGAATATTTATTGTGATCGAATCTCACAAGTGAGAAATCATCAGCCTTTATCTGAATGGTATTTGAAGGATCAAAGCGGTACGGTGGCAAGGGTATCCAGTGTTCTTTGCAGTTTTCAGCCATTTCTCCGACTGTCATATTTTTGCCGGATATCTTATGGCTCCTGTACATACTGCAATGCTCAAGCAGTTTTGCATTCAGTTCTTCGATCGTTGGTATATTTGGCATTGGGACGAAAGCATTCCTTCGCACAAGACCCACCAGACCTTCTACAAGACCTTTTTCATGTCCCTGTGCAGGATTGCAGAACACCGGTCTGAACGAGTAGTGAGCCGAAAGTGCAAGATACTTATCTGTCGCTTTTGCGTGATGTCCGAAACCTTCTTTTACAGCGACGCGAGCATTGTCAAAAATGATCTTCTGCGGTGTTCCACCGAAGTATTCAAGTCCTTTTACTATCCCTTCAAGAAAGCTTTCTTCATTCTGTCTATAGAAGGCAACAACAAATATATCTCCGCTGTAACATTCACGCATCCCATTGTGTAAAATCGAAAGCAAATAATGGAACTATCACCGCACTTAACACCGTTGCAACACTCAGCACACCTGAAAGAATGTGTTTGTTCTTGCTTTTCATAAAAAGCTTCATTTAATTAAATTATGAAGGATTAATTTCCCATTGTTTGAGGATGAATGCCGTGTGAAAAAGTAAAGGCAACGCCGCACATGCTTTGCGCGGTGTTGCCTTTATGTTTATTTCCCTATGGATTGTTTGAAAAAATTGTAAATTTGTCAAACAAGCCCATAAATCACTGTCTGTGCATTATTCTAAACATCACTTTTTCAAACAACTCACATAGGATATGCTCCGATTTATTTGCTTGAAGTCAGCGAATCAGCATACTTCGAAGCATCACCAAGTCGATACCGTTCAGAATACCATTACCATCCAAATCGCCAAGTCGTCCATTGTTGATAGATCCGGATTGGATAAGCCATTTCTGAAGCATTACCAAATCTGCAACTGTCAATTTTCCATCTGCATTTACATCTCCTGCAACACCTACTGTGATAACTGCTTTATCCGAGGTGATGTGCCCCAATTCATTGAGTGCATCACAATAAACGGTTTCTCCGTCCCAAAACTCAGAAACATTGTACAGCGTCAATGTGCGACCGTCGCTTTTATATTCCAACAGTTCTTCATTATCTATCTGATCCCATTCGTAATTGGTAAAATACCAGCGAAATTCATCTGCATACAAAGTTTCAAAAGTGAAAAACGTAGTGCCGCCGGGAGCAACGATCACGTTTTTAAGCTGAGATACTTCTGCCGGAGATTTGACAATGATGTTAAAATATGCTGTGTGAGAGGTGACACCGCCGTCCTTGCCTTTGATCCATACATGTACTGCTTTATTCAAAAACCAGGAACTGACACCATAAATCTGAAATGTACTTTCTTCAAAGCTGTTGACACCAGAGCAGTGTGCCAATACAGTTTCTCTGGAATAGGGCTGCTGCGTATCATCTTCTACATCAAATATTTCCCATTCATAACGCACGGCACCAATTGCTTCTACAGAGAACCTTGCATCATTACCCGAAATCAAAGTTACATTCTGGGGTTGTTTCGTGATTATAGGAACTGATTTTTCAATCGTTAGGCGGTTTTCGCCAAATATGAATGCTTCTGTGTTGAGATCAATCACCACACCATTATCCATAGCTTTCATGCCATTGCCGTTCTTGTCCGGAAGAATGTCTTTCAACGAGAATTCTACGTTGGACCGTATTCCGGTTGTTCCTGAAAATGTCCCGTTGTAGACTGCGACATTCATGTTTTCCATATCGGAAATCACCATTGCTGCCTGTTGGGCTTCTCTGGGATTCCTGCTTTTGAAAGAACCGTTCCAAATGGTGACCTGTCCTGCCGATTTCAGGAACAAACCCTGTTTTGCTCCGTAAAAGTTACCGTTATGTATCGTCAGATCACCAGAACTTTCCATCATCACAGCACAATTCTGAGATTTGGAAGAGGAGGAAGTTATTTCATAGCGGTCGAATTCTCCGCCATTGATTACTGCATTTGCACTGCCTCCAATGTACAAGCCAGTATCCCAACTGCCGATATATCCATTATTCACAGTCAGCTGAGCATCATTCCGTACAGCCACGCCGCATGCCGTGCCTTCATATTTGCCGCCGTTGATAACCGCGGTGCCGCCATCGATCAAAATTGCTGCTCCACGAGTTTCTTTGTCGGGAGAGAACGTATCGATCATATTGCAGTAATGCCCGCCATCGATTTGCAGATTGCCTTCGGAAATGATCATGGGCTGTCCATAAGCCATGCCCCGATAAGGCGTAGCACCACTTATATTTGTCAGATGCAGAGCACCATTTTTTCCAACGCGGAACAAACAGGACGTATATGCTGCACTCTGGAATTGCATATTCCAATCATTTGCCGGAATGCCCGTCAGCTGTGTACTGAAGATCCGCAGCTTGCCCTGCCGGATGTCGAACAAGGCATTATCGTATTTGCCTGTATTCCGAATCACACTGCAGTGATTCAGGTCAATCGTGATGTCGGCCTCTGGATCATCCAGAACCAGCATATCATCACTTTCCATGTCTTCCTGAGAAATCCATGTGTTTTCGGAACTATTTTTCTTTAAGGTGATCCACTGCTTTCCGCCTTTCGCAAGTGCTGCTTGTAATTCTTTGTAGCTGGAAACAATGGTCTGTTCAGAAACGGCAGGAGATGTTACAGTGTCATATGCATACATACAGGAACTGCATGTTTTCTGCCAAATGCCTTCTTGTGTTTCAGTTGCACTCTGTGTAGATGTCCATCTTTCAAGTATGCCATAAGAACTGCTGTGATTACAAACGGTATCTACTAGCTTGATTCCGCATTCCGGACACACCTTCCAATGGTTCTGATCGTCAAATGTGTATTCAGAACTTTCGGTATGCATATGTCCCCAAGGTGAGCCAATTAGGGCGCCTGTGTCAATATACATTAATGAATCGTTTGCCGTTATACCGGAAGGTAAATCTACTGCTCCTCCGAGCTCGCTGATAAGCTCCTCGCCGTTTATCAGATAGACTTCTGATGAATTAAATTGCTGATTTGTTGCAGAGTCCACCAGTGTGACGGCTGCCTCTTCTTCGTCGGATACAGAAACATTTGCGATCTTAAAATAGGTGCGTTGATGGTACATGATCCCATCTTCAAAAGTGTTCAGGCTGTTATAATTCCTGCTGTTCACAAATGTATACATCCACTCGATAAACTCTGTGCCGTCGTCCCACTGTTCCTTATCATCGGCAGTTTTCCATTCGCACCCAAGATAGGTGAGATCCAAAGAAGAAAGGCTTTCAAAATCAGACGGTATCTCCGGAGCCTCTCCTGATCTCGGATATGTAATGGTCAAGGTAATGTCGTAGCGGTTTCCTGCACTGATAAGCAATCCTTCCATACCGACAGCACAGCATAGTACAGCAACGGACAGAAGTATGCTAATCACTCGCTTCATAGATTTTTTCTTCATAAGTTCTCCTCCGATTTTCAAAATTTATTTGCAAGGGATTTTCGAAAAACAAGCGGGATAAAGTACGAAACTGCTTTTGATATATTTTGATGATTCACTTTTTTTGCTGAGACGACACCCAGCAAAACTGGCAGAGGGTCTGTATATGAATCTGTTTAAAATTGAAAAATAAAATTATTATATCAACTATCAAACATTATATTCATATAATATAATATATTATAACATAATTTTTCGTAATTGTCAATATATAGTTTTTAAAATAACTGATATTTTTGTAGAATTACAATAGATGTGAGATGATTTAGAAAAAAAGGTAGCAGAGCAACAACGACCTGTGTTACACTTAAGTTGCAAAGATAAAAACAACAGGAGATCAAGTTGATCCGCTATGAATACCATAACACAGGTAACCACTTGCCGTCAAGCCGTAATTAAGTATGCAGAGAAAAAAGGTGTCACCGCCGCAGCAAGGTGCCCCTTGTGTGATCATTATGTCTATTATAGCACAAGTTATGTCTGTTTCCAAAAGCTTTCTGCTATTAGGAGAGGAGTGTCTAAACAGGGATATTATAAAAAATCAAAAAGTCCATGTGTATGCTGGCGCCAGAACCGCACTGACACGGACTTTCGACCGCACCTTGCCGGACTTAGAACCGCACTTGAGCGGAGGCCTGTCCGAGAGAATGTCAGACAGGCACGCTCATATGGATTCTTTTATTCGTATTTGCGGATGATCTTCCGCGACTGCTCGTAGATATCCTGTTCCGTCCACTGATGTTCATCATCAGGTTCTTCTGAGAATAGCGTGAGGATTTCGGCCTTAGCAGCTTCAGGGTCTTTGCAGCGCAGGAACATTGTCCGCCATTCCGTGTCAAGTTCTTTCCTTGTCAGCGTCATGGCTCGGCTTCTTCCGGAAGACCGTGCCTTTTCCGCATTGAGACTTCTTCGTCTATCATGACAGGATATGCGTTGTTTGTTATCCGGTCCATAATTGCGTCACAAATCGGACTGCCGTTTTCGATATCCGTATTCAATCGCTCGTAGCATCCCTCAGCATGGTATTGCGTACAGAAAATCATAGAGCGCTCTATCCGCGCTTCAATAATCTCCAGCAGATTATACGTCTCATCATATACACAAGCTCTTGATTAATCTTAGATTATATTAATCTTGATAAAAAATCTCCGTTCCACTTAATGCAGAACGGAGGAAATAAAAGAATAAAAAATCGTTTCTATTCTTGCACTTTGCTATTTTGTCAAGAAGATCAGAACTCGAAATGATATGGATACTTTTCTCAAGTTGAGATAAATATGCATTTGAGATTCCAAGCGCTTTCGCAAACTCATATTTTTATGAACCTATTATAATGAAAAGAATATAATTTTTCCTTCAATATAAAACGCACATACTTGATTGTTAAATAAAGCAACAGAAAATGTCTTGTTTAAGGTATCCAGATTTGATATTACTGGCTCGATAATGATCCTGTTTTTTATTTTTTCGTTGTTTGTTTCATAAACTAAAACAGCACCATTTTCATGTATCCCGCAAAAAAAACTTCTAACAAATGCAATTATTTCATCATTTTGGTCATTGTTCAAGTCAAATCGAACTGTTGCAATCGTACATTCCTCAATATGGTTTATATTGTTCTTTGCTTCATATTCTCGTATTAATTTACAATCTTTATTACTTTCTTCAAAATAAAGCTTTTGTAAGTTTATTTTTGGAATTGCAGCAGTCGAGAATTTTTCGACATCATATGAAAATCCAGCTACTTCTATTTTCTGCGAGTCTATATTATCAGCATAAACCGTTTGGGTAGTTTCAACAACTGATGTAAGCGCCAAACAAACCAAGCCACATATCAAAAATGAGCCGAGGGAATTTTGCTCGGCTCATGTATCATTTTGTAACAAAAACTGTATGTTACTGTATTTATCAAACTGAATGTGAATACTCAATCGCAGTCTATCCTGAGATACTCTTTCTTCAATTCATCAATTGTATCATACGGGAACAATACAGCATCATCTATTGGGATATCCTCCAGTATCCAGACAAATTCTTTTACCAGATCAATAGCTTCAGTGCTATGCCTGCCATGCTTTGGGCAATGTCGTACAAACCACACCTGATCATATATCTCTATCTGTGAGATAAGAGAATTGACATCATAAGAAAAATCCATTTCGTTTGCTTCGGCTGCATGACCGTATAGCGAAATAACATCATACAAGCGGCGCAGAATTGCAGATTTGCAGATATCCATAGGCAAATACACACGGATATTATCATCGTCCGGTAACGGAGTCGGATCATAGCCGGTTTCCCGGATCCATTGAAGAGACATGTCAATCATCCAGGGCTCGTTGATGAATAGTGGTTTGGATTCTTTGGGAATCGGATCAATATCGAGATCGTGATGTTCCATTAATTGTCCCCCTTAACTCAAACTGTATGCACACTGTAACGCTTACTGTATCTCACTGTATGTTTGGACTTGAGCAACATGTATACGCAAGTCTCTTGCTATTTCATTTGCAACCATGACTGAATTGTAGTTTGGATGCAGATCACAAATTACGATTTCTGGATTGGTTTCAAGTAATTTAATCATATGCATAACCGAATCTCGAAAAGCAGATATAGTACGAAAGTCAGTCATATCGCCAACATAAGGTGAAGGATATAGCAGTCCATTTTTTGCAATACAGAAGGTGCTTTTTAATTCACCACCTATCGCAAGTATTTGAGGGTGTGATTTGTGGGAAATTGTTATTGGCAAAGGAGCAAATCCTCTCGAACGTCTTATCATATAAGGTTTTTCATCAAACCAATCACAAACAGAATCGTCCGCTCGGATAACAATTTCTCTATCATTTGAAAGAATAAGAGTGCAATATTTATCTATCTCTTGTATCGCTTCATTATCGTTATGACAAATTGGTGCTCCATGAGAATTGCCGCTCGTCATTATAAGCGAATCGGTCATATTGATATTATCTGGATAATCAAATAATAGCAAATGAAGAGGTGTGTATGGCAACATAACACCAATAGTTGAATTGCGTGGAGCAATATCATCGCAAAGAGATGTATTATGCCTTTTCTTAAGTAGGATAATTGGCTTTTGCCAACCGTTCAATAATTTGTGTTGCTCTGAATTAATAAAACATTCCTTTTCCACAACCTTTTCGTTTTTCATCATGATAGCAAATGGTTTGCTCGGACGCTGCTTGATTTTTCTCAATAGAGACACGGCATTAGGATTTGGCATCGCAACATAGATGGAATCCTCCTATTCCCTTGATTCCAACGATTTCACCTGACATAATGGCTTTACGAATTACTATTATTGCATCTTCTCCATATAAATCCGTTCCTATTATATATAATCGAAGACCACAATGATTACAGCAATTTGGCTGTGCATCATAACGTCTCGAAGTATGGTCAAAATATTCATTAGTACAACTTGGACACATCTGAAAAGACGACATACTAGTGTTAATCCGATCATATGGTATTCTACGAAGAATTGTAAGTCTTGGACCGCATTGTGTGCAGTTAGTGAATGGATGAAGATATCTTCGATTTTTATTGTCCAGCACTTTGGATTTGCACTTATCACATACTGCGATATCTGGAGAAACTAAGCAATCGCTTATATCTTTCTCGCTCTCTATAATTGAGAAACTATCATATTTTGATTCATCTGGTAAAGTAATTTCTTCTATCGTTATATTGTAACCGCCAACCATTTCCAGCCCTGTCCAAAAGAGGTAAAACGAGGTATAATGACTCCAAAAGGGAATAACCCGAAGGAGTTGAGGGAATGGCAACGATCAAGCAGTTAAAAAACGAGCTGAGGCATGGCAGATAAGATTTATAATAATTTTACCAATTATATCTATAGAGTAGATTTGGTACAAGACAAAGAGGTATACTTAATTTTTAATCCTTCGATTCATTACTGGATTGCAGTAGATGAAATTGGAAAAGAAATATATGAATGCTTAAAAAATGAATGTTCATTAAGAGATATAAAGAAAAAACTTATTAAATTATTCCAAGTTGATGATAAAGTGTATGAAGAAGATATTTTTCCTTACATTGAGGAATTGATTAAGAAAAAATTCTTTGTATATGAACCTACATCTAAAAATGCAGATTTTATGAGTGAAACACCTATATTATCAGATATTACAAAGTATCCGTTTAATGAGATGTACATCAGTTTATCAGATCATTGTAACTTAAATTGTATTTACTGTTTCAATAAGGAGCAGAGGAAGGCTTGCTTAAATACTGATAACTATAATCCCTTGTCCTTTGATGAAATTTGTAATGCTGTTTTACAGTTTAAAGATTGATCCTGTATAATAAAACTTGACACATAAGTCACAAGGGAATAAAATAGAAAAAAGGAAAAACGGAGGATACGAAGATGTCAAAGAAGAGAGAATACGACGAGGAATACAAAGTGCAGGCGGTCAAGTTCGCCAAAAACCTTGGATCAGCAAAAGCAGCAGCAGAGGAGCTGCAAATTCCTGTCAACACGCTGTACGGCTGGATACAAAAAGTAAAAACAGCAGAGCTAGACATCGGCTGCGGCGAACGCAGCCCGGAAGAAGCATTGAGCATTGCCAAAGAAAATCAGCAGCTGAAAAAGCGAATCAAAACATTGGAAAAAGAAAATCGTCGTCTGAGTGAAATGAATGAATTTCTGGAGGATGCAGCAGCTTTTTCACTGCATGCCGTCGGAGGTCCGGAAAGAGCAGCGATTGAGATATACCATCCTCTATTCTAAAAATCAATAAAAATCAGAAGAATCAAACACCTCGAAGCGAAAAGTCAAAAGGGAGGAAAGCTGTTCAAAATAATTTTCATGAAGCGTTTTTACAAAGCTTTCAATCGCAGAATAAAAATCCCGAAAGCTATGGTAGTATTGATTGGCAAGGATTTCTTTTCGGAGAAATTTCCAAAGTCTTTCAATCAAATTCAAGTTTGGTGAATAAGGTGGCAAGAAAACTAAATTGATATTTCATTTTTCTGTTTTGTCCCTAACTTTTCGGCAATGCTGATAAGCAGCATTGTCAAGAATTATGTAAAGATATTGATCAGGGTATCGCTTTCGCAATCTTTCAAGTCCGTCACAAACAATGTCTGAATTAAGGTAGGAATCATTCATTATGCTTGTAGTTTCAAACGTTACAGGGTTTAAAAATCCAAGGAGATTTGCTCGTTTCCGACCATAGGCAGAAGGTACAAATTTTCTCTTTTTGCACCAACAATATCCACCATGATACCCATATGTCAAATGCACTCCATCGCAAAACAATAGTGTCATTAAGCCGCTTTTTGCCATGTTTAAAAGCGGTAAAAGAATATTGTTCAGGAAAAGCGACTGTGCTTTTATGTTTGCTTTTGCAGGTATGCTTTTTGACTTTTTGTACGAATAGCCTTTGCTTTAAGCCAGTATCGAACTGGCTTAGCTGTGATAGGAATTCCAAAATTTTCTTTGATTTTTCTGACCGCATCAGGCACATCTTTCAGAGGATTTTCATCAAAATAAGCTTCTAATTCATCAGATATTTGTTCCAAGTGATGGATTCGCTTACCACGCTTGCATTGATAAATTGCATCTGTTCCCATTGTTTCATAGAGTTTAAGTATTCGTGTAACTGTTCGATAACAATTTTCTGTTTTTTTACATAATTCTGTGATTGTGTCAGTTCCCTGGTGAGCATAATATAAAACTTTTGCTTGATTTTTAATCGTCTTATTTCGTCCAAATTCCATCTCATAATGAACAAGTGCATATTCCTTTTGATTTAATTGTATATTGATTTTGCATTTCGTTCCCATTTCTATCACCCTATTTTATGATATCATATTTTTATTATAATTGCAATGGTAGGGAGTATATTATATTATAAAAATAATGGAAAAGCAATGAAAATTCTTTCTGCATGAAAAAAGCCGCTTCCCCGTATCTTATAGATACGCTGGGAAGCGGCTTTTGATTTAGATTGTATGATTATTTTGCAGACCAGCTATCTATTTCAGCCTGCCCACTGAATACAAAATACAAATCCTGTGTACCATTCAATCCCTGCACTATAGCAGAAATTGTTGTCATCGTTCCGCCTGATGGAATTTCTGCATATCCAACCGCTTTTCCGGTTGTAGAACCTGTGCAAATCTTAACAGCACAGCCATCCTTAGAAGATGCCTTGATTGCAATCTGTGCAGCACCCTTTGAAAAATTGACACCGCTTACTTTTATCCAGTCGCCCTGGTCAATTTCTGTTACAACCGTATCGCCCAACCCACGCACCTGAATGCCTGCCTGATTGGACATGGTTTCTGCCTGTACCGTCTGATATGGATCGATGGTTTTCTTCTGTGCAATACCAGTCATCGTTCCTGTAACTGCTTGTATTTTTGTTCCTTGCATGGTGACTGCATCCACCTGCGGACTGCGATAATTGCCTTCTATCCCCATTGCCTTTTCTACGCTGCGGTTGTGATAGAACAAATACAGCTGCCCATCCAATGTGCAGAGGGAATGATGATTGTTTCCATACAGTCCGAAAAATGTTCCTTGATTCCGAAACAATTCTCCACCATAAGTATACGGTCCAAGCGGATTGTCGGCTGTCATGTATTCAATCGCTCCACTGGTCATTCCATAGGCATTCCCAGCGGTGTTCCAGTTGGAACAGTAGGTATAATAATATG
>ERZ773194.1281-NODE-1281-length-28169-cov-12.967383_pt1 | contig 28169 bp, 19 predicted proteins | sample MGYA00511240_ERZ773194 | MGnify/ENA primary metagenome ERZ773194 (study PRJEB29015, sample SAMEA2737774) | human gut metagenome | biome: human gut; feature: human-associated habitat; material: faeces | place: China | collected 2012 ... | reverse complement strand
AAACGGCTGCAACCTCAACTGGCTGCAGCCGTTTCTTAATACTTTTTGTAGCCAGCGCCGGGTGGCACTGGCTACTGTGCTGATAGGGAGAGTTTTCTAACAGCCCCTGAAATCATTATTTTCCCAGGTGCCAGATGTCCCGGTCGTATTCCGCTATGGTGCGGTCGGAGGAGAACAGGCCTGCATTGGCGATGTTTATCAGGCACCGTCTGCGCCAATCCAGAGGGTTGGCGGTATAGTCTGCCAGTGCCTGCCCCTTGCGTACCACATAGGCACTGAAATCCGGCAGAGTCTGGAACCAGTCCTTGTTCTTCAGTTCCGTCTGCAGGCGGCTCAGCAGCTCAGAAGAGCCGGCGGCGGTCATTTCAGGGCCGGTGAGGAAGTCGATGGCCCGGCGCAGGTTGGGGTCGCCCTCGTACCATTCGGAGGCCTTGTAGTCCCCGGCGGCGTAGCGGCGGATCACCTGATTGGAGGTCTGACCGAAGATATAGATATTTTCGCTTCCGACCTGCTGGCTGATCTCCACATTGGCACCGTCCATAGTACCTAAGGTAAGCGCACCATTGAGCATGAATTTCATGTTGCCGGTGCCGGAGGCCTCCTTGGAAGCAAGGCTGATCTGCTCGGACAGGTCACAGGCGGGAATCATCTTCTCGGCAGCGGTGACGTTGTAGTTTTCCACGAACACGATCTGGAGCCACGGGGATACCACAGGATCTGCGGCAATGACCTTGGACAGGGTCAGCAGTGCGTGGATGATGTCCTTGGCGATGATGTAGGCAGGGGCTGCCTTGGCACCGAAGATGGATACCAGGGGCACCGGGGGCAGGTGTCCGGCCTTGATCTCGAAGTACTGGTGGATGAGGTACAGCAGGTTCAGCTGCTGCCGCTTGTACTCATGCAGCCGCTTGGACTGGATGTCGAACATGGCGTCCGGGTTCACGGTGATGCCCTGCTCCTGCTTCAGCCACCGGCACAGCTCCCGCTTGTTCTCCTTTTTGATGGCGGCCAGCTGTTCCAGCACGGAGGTATCATTCTCATAGGCCAAAAGCTTTGTAAGCTGGGCTGCGTCCTTGTGGAAGCCGGTGCCGATGAGGTTCTCGATCTGGCCGGTCAGCAGGGGATTGCACTTCATGAGCCACCGGCGGAAGGTAATGCCGTTGGTCTTGTTGTTGAACTTCTCAGGATACAGCTTGTAGAAACCGTTCAGCTCGGAATCCATCAAAATCTGGGTGTGCAGGGCGGCGACACCGTTGGTGGAGTGGGTGAAGTGAATGTCCATGTGGGCCATGTGCACCTTGCCGTCCTTGTCGATGATGGCAAGACTCTTGTCCTTGGTGCGCTTTGCAACCACTGCGTCCAGCTTTTCGATAATGGGCATCAGCTGGGGTACAACGACTTCCAGATAGGTCCGGGGCCACTTTTCCAGCGCCTCCGCCAGAATGGTGTGATTGGTATAGGCGCAGGTTTTGGTGACGATTTCCACGGCTTCCTCAAAGGCGATGCCTTTTTCGCCCAGCAGGCGGATCAATTCGGGAATCACCATGCTGGGGTGGGTGTCGTTGATCTGGATGGCAGCGTAGTCTGCCAAGTTGTGATAGTCGCAGCCCCGGGCGGCGCACTCCGCCAGAATCAGCTGGGCACCGGCGGAGACCATCAGGTACTGCTGATAAATCCGCAGCTGACGGCCTGCCTCGTCGGAGTCATCGGGGTACAGGAACAGGGTCAGGTTTTTGTCGATGGCAGTCTTGTCGAAGGAAATGCCCTCCCGGACGATGCTTTCATCCACGGTGTCGATATCGAACAGGTTCAGGGTGTTGGTGCGGCCCTCATAGCCCGTCACCGCCAGCTTGTAAAGCCTTGCGGTGAATTTCTTCCCGCCCAGCTTGACAGGGTAGGTGATGTCTGTCTTTTCCGCCCAGCTGTTTTCTGTCAGCCAGGGGTCGGGCAGCTCCTTTTGCACGCCGCTGGACAGAGACTGGTGGAACAGGCCGAAATGATACCGCAGGCCAATACCGTCACCCGGCAGATTCAGGGTAGCCAGGGAATCCAGGAAGCAGGCCGCCAGACGGCCCAGACCGCCGTTGCCAAGAGAAGGCTCCGGTTCCACCTCTTCAATGTCGGAAAGCTTCTTTCCGGCGGACTGCAAGGCAGAGCGTACTTCGTCATACAGCCCCAGATTGATCAGGTTATTAGACAGCAGCTTACCGATGAGAAATTCCGCACTGATATAATATAGCTTCCGGCCCTGTACCGGGCGGATCTGCTGGGCGGCCTTCTCGTTTACCAGCTTCAGAAGGGAAAGGTACAGCTCGCTGTTGGTGCATTCACCAAGGGGTTTTCCTGTCAATGCGGTGAGCGTGTCTGTCATAGTCATGAAAGGGTTCCTCCTTTTTTATCTGTATACCCATACTATACCACGAATATTCTACAATATCTTGTACTTAACAATCAATTTGTGATACAATACTAGCATAGGAGCGTGATTCTATGTCAGATACAGCGTCATTGCAGGAGAATAAGCGCCACGGCGAAAAGTGGTTCCCCTTTGACATTTATCCCTGCACCATCCCAAAGGATTTCCCGCAGGTGGCTTTGCATTGGCAAAACAGCGTGGAACTGGTTTTTGTCAAGAAGGGAATGGGTACCGTTCAGGTAGGATTGGAGTCGATGACGGCCATGGCGGGGGATATCTTTGTGTTTGCCCCCGGTGTTCTTCATGGACTGGGGCAGATTCCCGGAGAGACTATGGAATATGAAAACATTATTTATGAGGTGGATCTGCTGGGCGGCTCCGGCGATTTGTGCTATCGGAGGTATCTGCTGCCTCTGCAAAGCGGACGGCTTTCTCTGCCGCACCGGCTGACCCAGGGCCACCCCTGCTATTGTGCGGTTTTGGAATGCCTGCGCCGGCTGGAAACGGTGAACCGGGACCGGGTACTGGGGTATGAGCTGCAAATCAAGGGATTGCTGCTGTGCCTGCTGTCGGTGCTGGTTGCTCAAAGCGATGGCCTGCCCCCCAGCGAAAATGCGGATACCCGACGTCTAAAAACGGTGCTGCAATATGTGACCGCCCATTTTGCAGACAATTTGCCCGTGGCGGAAGTTGCCGCTGTCTGCCAGTGCAGTCCCAGTCATTTTATGCGCTGGTTTAAGCAGATGACCGGGCAGCGCTTCACGGAGTACCTGAACATTTACCGTTTGAACGCTGCGGCAGAAGCACTGCGAACTACCGATGATACCGTGCTGACTGTGGCGGAACGGTGCGGATTTAAGAATCTGTCCTATTTCAACCGGGCGTTCAAGGCCAGCTTTGGGCTGACACCAAGAGAGTATCGGCTCAGGTAGAGATGATACACCACAATATGTTCATTCCTGGAGATTCCAGAGTGCTCAAGCAAATTAGATGGGGTCGGTTGGAGCATCTGGCAACAACGGAGGATGAAACAAAGATATCATAAGGCAGAATTATCATAATCGCATTACAAGTCTATACAGAAAAGTCCTTTTGCTTCCCGTTTGAAGTCAAGAAGGGCTTTTCTTGAAAATACCGGGGCGCACACAGTTTTCATTAATAGCTATTTTCAATTATCTACTGTTTTATTTTCAAACTGACTGTTATCCGATCATTATTGATAACTCTGCATCCCCCGCATTGATCTCTCAAATAAAGTATCTATGAATGACTTATCGTGCAATGTGCGGCTCTAAGGTGCTTTTCCTTATAAAGAAGCCCGCTGGTATTGAAGAACTTTTTCAGCGGAAGCCCGCTTTTTTGATACCACTGCCGGAGTTCTGCTTCGGTTGGGTTTTGCTCCTTGATGTGGCGGGTCACATATGGAATTCCTTTCGTGTCAAGCTATTTCTGGGCTTTCTGGCAAGTGGTGCATTTGAGGTAGCAAAGAAAGATCATGGTGGGAGTCCTCCTGTAGTTGGGTATTTGCGTGTTTCGCCGTTGGAAGTCTTATACGCCATTGCTGCATGGAAAACAATGGGGTTCGCAGCGATACTGCGTTTATCTACATCTCTGCCGTACCAAAACCGTTTCGCAAACCCGGTCGGCAATCAGCTCCCGGTCACGGGTGGGGTAGTATTCCAGCAGTGGCTTTACCATCTGCGCAAGCTGTTCTCGGGTAAAAGAAGGGATTTCCAGCGGCTTTCCGTATAGGTTTTCCATAGTGTGGACCTGTCGGTTAAAGGTGGTTTGAAAAGGTCGCGCTTTTGCCTGAGAAATCAGGGATTTGGGGACGATTTCAAAGGGACTGTACATCACATTGGAAAGCAGCCCTGCGCCCTGGTCGAAAATGGGGCAGTAGTCAAAGGTGCCATCCCTGGCGAGAACCGCAATATTGTTCAGGTGGCGGTCGTCATTGAGGACAAGGCCGTCAATTTCAAACAGCAGTGTGAGATATTGCGGAAACAGGGAAAGGCCGGTGATGTTTGCGGTTTCCTCAGCCAGGTAGGCCATTCGCTTTTTGTCACTGGTCAGCCGGTTCAGCGTTCCGGAGAGGGGCTTTCCTGTGTATTGCAGGAACAGATGGGCCAGCGTTATGATCGACTCACCATCTCGCAGAAAATTCCGGCTGCTGCAGCCGGTTCGCTCCCGACCATGCACTCGTATACGCTCCATTCGGTAGCGTACAAAGGTGAAGGGAAAGGCCACTTCCATGTTGCTGTACTCCAATAATTGAGAGGTATAGACCTCCGCCAGTGCCTCGTAGCCAAATTGGTCCAGCTTGTACCAGATGCCGCTGTCCAGCCATTTTTCCTGATTGCCTTTGGAGGAGGTTTCTGCGATTTTTTGATTGGATACCAAGTGTACAGTCATTTTATTTTCTCCACGGTAAGCCAAAGATCATCCTCGGCCATTCGTCCCTGTGTTTTCCGGATGATTTCCAATGGGTCGTAGTGGTCTACGCCGATGGTTTCCAGATATTCCCGGAGCCCAGCCCTGGTTCGCGGAATGCAGCGGCTTTCCAAAAAATGTAGATAATCCTCCCATCTGGGATTCCGGTTGTTCCCAAAGGGCAGCTTTAGAAAATCGGAAATGAGATTTTCTACACGAAGTTTCTTTGCTGTTTCGTCGGCGGCGATTCGGGCACAGAGAACGGAACCGGAATAGCAGGAAATCAGAAACAGCTTATGGCCAGTTTGACGATTTGCTTCCAGAAATTCAGAAAAGGAAAGCTTCTTTGTAATTGTGATGGATGTGCCGTCAAAACACAATTCCATTTGACGATTCTCGGCGTCTAGCCCCATTTCCTGTACCCAAGTGGACGGCAGGGAGATTTTATAATTGTTGGCCTTTCCACCGGCAGTGCCGCCGGAAGTGCTGATGATTAAATTTCCTGTTCGTGTTTCCAAAGGATTCACCTCACAGATAGTATACAATATTCGGTACGAATAATCAATATAATTTTCCTGGTGTTCGACGTGATTGAAGAAGTTTAGCTGGAGGAACAAAAAGCATATCTATTGAAAGGTGCATTGTGATAGGGGCTTTTTGTCTATTTTATGAATTTGCTCATTTAGAGTATAATTAAAAAGTTATCCACAGCCTCGATGCAAAAAAACGCAGACCCTTTCTGTTTCGGGAAAGAGTCTGCGATTTCCTTTTGGGGTTATTTAACAGCCCCAGCTTGAAATTTTTTCATCTCAGACTATCTTTTTTCCGCTCTGCTTCGTTATACTAATTGAAAGCGCTTTTAATCCACAGGAGAGGAGGAAAAACATGGACGGCGATTTCCTGCTCCTGCACAGAATGCAAAATGGCGATGATCAGGCCATCGAATCCTTTGTGCGGAAATATTACCCAAAGATAATGCGTTACTGTCACCTACATATCAAGGACTCCGGTTTCACAGAAGACTTGACCCAGGAAACCTTTGCCCGGTTCTTCCGCACGCTCCATCAGTACCAGCACTATGGGAAGGCTGCAAATTATCTGTATGTGATTGCAGGCAATCTGTGCCGGGATTATTACAGAAAGCCGGAAGAACTGCCGATGGAGGAACTGCCGGAGCATCCTGTCTGCCTGATGGAGTCCCTGGATTTACGGATGGATGTCCATATGGCTCTGGAACATCTTCCACAGGAACTGCGGGAAGTAACCATCCTGTATTTTTTTCAGGAAGTCCGGCAAAAGGAAATTGCCAGAATTTTGGGGATCAGTCTGCCGCTGGTGAAGTACCGAATCAAACGCGCAAAAGAATTATTGACGATCTATTTAGGGAAGGAGAATTTTGAATGAAGGCGCTCTTTCGTTTCGATGTGATCTGCGATGAATCCAAAATACAGAAAACCATTGCTGCTTCCAAGGAAGCGTTTCTTTCTGAGGAATCGGAACAAACCGTATCCCACATAGAATTTCTGTATCAGCAGTGTAAGTTCATCAAAAAACGCTGGTGGCTGATGCAAGGGCTGCTGCTTGCCTTTGTATGTTTCTTGCTTAACAACTCAGACACCGACTTCACCGTGCGCCGTATTCTGGGGCTTACCGGACCGCTGTTTGTAATTCTGATTTATCCGGAAATCTGGAAAAACCGAAGTTGCGATGCTTTGGAAATCGAATGTACAACATTTTATACCCTTCGTTCCATCTATGCGGCACGGCTGACCCTCTTTGCCGGGGTAGATATGGTGCTGCTGTCAGCCTTCTATGCGGTCGCAACCCTGCTTAGCAGAATGACTCTCTGGGAAATGCTTACACAGTTTATGCTCCCCTTCAATGTGACCTGCTGTATCTGCTTCAGAACCCTTTACAGCAAGCGGATCAATTCTCAGGCACTTTCCCTGTTTCTGTGTATCCTTTGGGCTGGAGCCTGGTCAGTGCTCGTTCTGAATGATGCTGTTTTCCATGCCATCTCTGTTCCTGCGTGGGTATCTTTGCTGGCTGCATCTGTTTTCTTCATGGGATATACCCTCTATCGCGGACAGAGGAAATGGCAAACGATTATGGAGGTGAAACCGTTATGGATTTGAGAATTAGAGACTTAACAAAAGAATTTGGCGACTTCAAAGCTGTCGATCATTTCAGCTATGATTTACGCTGCGGCGTCTATGGTTTGCTTGGCGTCAACGGCGCTGGTAAAACCACCCTGATGCGGATGCTTACTGCCTTGATGAAGCCCACATCCGGGCAAATTATCTGGGATGGAGAAGACATTTTTGCCATGGACGGCAGATACCGGAATCTGTTGGGATATCTTCCTCAGGATTTTGGGTACTATCCAGACTTTTCCATCTACGACTACTTGATGTACATTGCCACCCTCAAAGGTATACGCCCTGCGGTGGCAAAGCAGCGGGTCAAGGAACTGCTGAAGCAAGTTGGTCTGGTGAAAGCCCGGTACAAGAAAATGAAAACCCTTTCTGGCGGCATGAAGCGCCGGGCAGGTATTGCCCAAGCCATGCTGAACGACCCCAAGATTCTAATTCTGGACGAGCCTACCGCCGGTCTGGATCCCAGCGAGCGGATTCGGTTTCGGAATCTGATCAGCGAGCTTTCAGAGAATCGAATCGTGCTGCTGTCCACACATATTGTATCGGACATTGAGTATATCGCGGGTGATATTCTGCTGATGAAGGACGGCTGCCTTTCCATTTCCGGCACTGCTGAGGAACTCATTGACTCCATGCCAGAATCAGTTTGGAGCTGTACTGTGCCCAAAAGCAGGATCGATGCCTGCCTGAAGGCATACAAAGTTGCAAACGTGAAGACAATTCCTGGAGGTGCGGAGCTGCGAATCGTTTCCAAGGGACGACCGGCAGAAGATGCCGTCAGGGTAGAACCAACTTTGGAGGATGTTTTCCTCTGTTATTTTGGAGAAAGGACAGGTGATAGCGATGGTACGGTATGAACTAAAAAAGGTGTTTGGTTCCGTTGGTGGTAAGATCGCCCTGATATTGTACATTGCCGTCTTGGCGCTGTCCTGTTGGTTATCATCGACTGGCGCATTGAATGTGGAGGTAAAGTGGGTGAATGAACAGGGGGAGAGCGAATATGGCCCAGCTGCTGTCAGGAAACTGCGCGAAGCCCAGACCGAATGGGAAGGCTGGGTTGATCAGAATAAGTTGAGCAGAGTGATTCAGGAAAATCAAAGGATCAATGCAACACCCGAAGCAAAGTCAGATATTGTGCAGCAGAATGAAATCGCGTATAGCTGGAAACAGGGTTTCGCACCCATCCGGAAAATTCTGAATGAGTCCTATTCAAATGGTTTCCGGGAGTACGATTATTACACCGCTGACAGGATCACTGCCATCGATGAAGATACTTTTTACGCCAACCGTGAGAAACTACTGAGAAATTGGCTTTATGATGAAACCGATGGTGCTTACTCCAAGTATTCCGAATCGGAGAAGCAGTACATCATTGGGCAGTACAGGGAATTAGAGATTCCCTTCTACTTTACATACCACGAAGGCTGGCATCAGCTTCTGGAAAACGCCGGATATATTCCTTCGCTGGGAATTCTGATTCTGGGTTTTCTGTTGGCTGGCATCTTCTCTAACGAATTCAAATGGAAAGCGGATGCGGTGTATTTTTCCACCCTTTGTGGCAGGAATAAAGCTACCTCTGCCAAGATCAAGGCAGGTTTTCTGCTGGTGACAGTCCTGTACTGGGGAGCCATGTTGGTCTATAGCCTGTTCACCTTGTGCTATCTCGGCTTCGAGGGCGCAAGCTGCGCTATCCAGTGGCAGCTCTGGAAAAGTATCTATAATCTTAATATGTGGCAAGCTTGGATGCTGGCTCTTATATCCGGCTACATCGGCAACCTTTTCCTGGCGTTCCTGACCATGTGGATCTCCGCCAAGACAAAGTCCACTGTCTTTGCGGTGACAACCCCATTTATTCTGATATTCCTTCCCTCTTTCCTGGAGGGAATGGCAAACTGGTTGGATAAAATTCTGAGCCTCATGCCATCGCACTTGCTGGAACTCTATCAAAATCTGGGTTCCTTCAATATTCTCACCATCTTTGGTAAAGTTTTCCGTACTTTAGATGTCAGTATTCCGCTATATCTTACGCTGTCTGTCATATTGATCCCCATGATGTATCTGGAATATCACAGGAAGAGAGCATAATCATTACCGTTCCATGTGTGATAAGGGCGAAATCAAAAAGGAGGTTTTACACCATGTATCGAAAAGTCCTTGCCTTTCTTCTGACCGTCCTTGTCGTGATGTAAGTGCTCAATAATTCCCCGTCCCCACCAAAAGACAGCAGGCCCCACACCCAGGGCCTGCTGTTACTCAAGATATGTATTTGTATAAGCATCGGAATTTGGAATTCTACAATCCTTTTGTAATGCAGAAATATAGTGGACAAGGCGAGTGAAAGGAAAACGGCCCCGGCAGGCGAATAACGCTTGCCGGGGATTGTACATTTTTGTGAATTACAGCGAAAAACTTCCGCATTCTTTCCCACTAACCGCAAACGCAAACAGCGTCTCCTTGCAGACGGCGGCAAAGCAACTGGTTTGTGTGTATGCCCCAGCATAGTGCTGTTGAATCAGCTTTCGTATTATCATAAAACCAAAGCGTGTCCCGTCGGAATATCTCCGGGAAATGGAGAATAGGGTAGTGCTGAGGTGAAGGTGATGATCGCAAGCGTGTGGCTGCTGCTCAGCAGCCTGTTTTATTCCCTACAGCTCCATTCCGGAAGCTTTCCCAAACCCCTGAGCGCCGAGGAGGAGCGGCATTATCTGGAATTGTCTGCGCAGGGGGATTTAGAGGCAAGAAACATTCTGGTGGAGCGAAACCTGCGACTGGTGGCCCATGTGATGAAAAACAGATGATGCAAGGGAAGATTTCTTGTGGCGGACAGATGGAAGCCTGGTGTCTGTGTGCGGGAATCGGACTGCGAAAATAGATTGGAAAGCGATGCTTAACGAATAAAGGACAAGCCCGGCAAGGTTTTGATGCTTGCCGGGCTGTGTCTTTGTACGAGGGACATGGAGAGAAAGCGGATGCGGGATTTGTTGATGCGCAAGGAAGTATTTTGACCGGCAGAATCTTCGTTGCGTTCCGTGCAAAATTATGGTATGATGAAACAAGGAAAGGTGATCCTATGAACGATATTGCGACGCTGGGTAATGTATGCCGCCGGAGGAGAGTTTACCGAAAACATTGACAAGGCAGGCGGCGAAGGCACGGCGGTGTTTGCCCAGCGGGCGATTGCCATTTATTGCAGGTGAGCGCAGGGAGCGGCTTGTGCAGAAAGTTACGAGGAAAAGTCCACGGGCAGACTGACACCCGTGGATTTTTTATGTTTGGCGGAATAGGTGCTGTTTATTGGACCTTTTCTTTTGTATCATAGAAGCACAAAGGAAAAGAAGGCACGCGTATTAAAGGAGGCAGCATGATGAACTTTTCAATCAGCGGTTTTGGAAGAACGCAGGCAGACAGCCGGAACACAATTCCCACGCAGGATAACAGGGCAGCTGTACCTCGGAAGTCCGTGGTGCAGGTCCAATTTCCTTGTTTTGGTCACAGCCTAGCCTATTACAATGACCAATTCGACCTGCATCAGGGGGACCGGGTCTATGTGGATGGCAAGCTGGAGGGAGAGATCGGCGTTGTCACCTCGGTGGCCTACAACTTCAAAATCAAGCTTTCCGACTACAAACGGGTCATTGCCGTGGTAGATACCTGCGTTCACGGCCAGTTCTACATAGCGGGTGCCTATTGTGTCACTTTTGACCCGCACACCCTTCCGGAAGCTCAGGCTACCCTTTGGTTCAGGGCACCCTCCGGGGAGGACGAGATCTATGAAAGCGGCAACGATGATACTGCTTTCCACCTGGACGACTTGCAGGAAATGGGTGCTGCCGACGCAATTGCGGAACGCGGGCACGACTATTACATGGAAAATCGCGTGCGCTATCTCTGCCTGAACGGCACAAAGGGCTGTGCTATTGTGGAGGGCACCCGGGCGTATATGGTGGAATTTGAATATCAGAACGGCACGGTTCGTAATCTCCTGTGCGACTGCTATTGCAGTTATCCCTGCAAGCACCAGGTCGCCGCTATGCTTCAGCTTCGGGAAACTCTGGGACGGATTGAGAAGCAGTACGGCAAAGAGTATGCCACATCCGGCTATTTTGCGGCGGTCGCAAAGGGAACGCTGTTCGATTTTGCTATTGCGGGGAGGGAGAAGGGGCGTTTTACGCTGTAAGTAGACCTTTCATAGGGTTGATGGTAGACGTTTGTGCGTGAATACGTTAAACGATAAAAAGAGAAACACGAAAGGAGAACACTGTATGAACATGATTGAATGCTTCGGCCTGGAGTCCTTGACTGAAAAGGAAGAAAGCGGGATTGCTCTTCTGAATGCAGTTTGCTCGGAGGGAAAGGCAATCGTTGGGTATTATGGGTATCCCTACTTCAACCGGGAGTACGGTTGGGCGCAGTTTATTGTCCGCACGGAATTGAATGAAAAAGAAAAGAGAATTGAAATAACCGGATTGGATACACATCTATCTGGAATCACAACCTGGGACGTTTTATTGTCTGGAATGGATCTCCAACCGAAGGATGCAGACTGTTTAAGCCGCCGTGTCGTTGTAAAACGAGTCTCTGATGGAGGCGGGTTGGCGATTGTCAATCTGGTCAACGCGGATGTTCTTCCCAGTTTTCTGGAAAATGATCAACTTCATATCCAGATGGTGGGCTTTCCGGAGGAAATCCACTATTTGAAAAACGAGGAGGAATATGCGGCAGCACAGCCGGAGATAGAGGATAAAAAGAAATTCCTTTTGGCGGATGGAACCGTTTTCCCCAGTGGACTCTTTCAAAACCATGCTCTGGATAATCCGGATAAGGATAAGGACCACTACTCGGATAATCTCATGCTTATCCGAGGAACGGTCAAAGAGATATCCCCCGGAAGAGTCGTGTTGGGAGGAAAAGAGTTTACGCCGTTTCTATGCGCAGTTATAAACACAGAGTTTGGCGATCTGGAAATCGTGCACACACTTGCACAAGTCAATGAACCGGAACAAGACAACATCAGAGTCGGTGCAACTGTGTGGGGGGTGTTTGTCCTTTCCGGAGATGCTGCCATTGATGATTACGCGGAAGGAATTGTTTTGGATGAAGAACACAATCTGGCGTTGCTTCGCTACACGCTTCAAACGGGAAATCCAAGGCGATTGAAAAACGTCCTGACAGAAGATGCGGTCTACGTATCCGAAGCAAGCAGACAGGCGTGGAATGGCCGGGATGCAATTATGGACAGACTACAGTATGTCCGTGATGCCAATCCAGATATGGAGTGCTTTGCGTATCTGGCAACCGTCACGTCCATTGACGATGGAGAGGAACCTCTGCCGTATGGTGCAGGCAAACGGTGCGTGACCCTGTCTGAAGGAAAGCAGGACATTTATAATGCAATCGTTTTTATCGACCAGGATGATAGCCACCATATCACGAGGCTGACAGTCAGCAGAAATGCCCGCTATCACTTCCAAATTGACGAACCAATAGAGTTTGTCTCAAGTAAGTGACAACGCAATTTGTTTTGAAACAAGAGTGTTTCGCGACACGGCGCGAAACGCTCTTGCCTTGTGATCGGGAAAGATAAAAAACAAAATTTGCAGTCGGAGACCGAACGGCAATGGGCTATTTCGTATATGGCCCGATCATAGGAAAGTTTGTCCTTTGCCGTGGGGAAATCCGTAAATGGCATCCAGTATCAGAATGTGGAGGAGTATTTGAGAAGCCTTGCATAATGAAACTGCAGCCCTGACCGAAAAATCGGGGCTGCGGTTTTTACATTTCCAATTTGTTGCCTCCGATTATCTGCATTTCTGCCGCACCAGCACCGTCTCGCAAATCCGGTCCGCAATCAAATCCCGGTCACGAGCCGGATAGTATTCCAGCAGGGACTCCACCTTCTGCGCAAGCTGCGTTCGGGTAAAATCGGGGATTTCCAGCTGCTTACCATACAGGCTTTCCATGGTGTGAATTTGCCGGTTGAAGGTGGTCTGGAACGGACGAGCCTTTGCCTGGGTAATCAGGGACTTGGGGATTATCTCAAAGGGATTATACATGACGTTGGAAAGAAGCCCCGCTCCCTGGTCGAAGATGGGACAATAGTCAAAACAGCTGTCTCTGGCAATGACCGCAATGTTGTTGAGATGTCGGTCGTCGTTGAGGACAAGACCGTCAATTTCAAACAGCAAAGTCAGGTATTGGGGGAACAGGGACAGGCCGGTGATGTTTGCGGTTTCCTCAGCCAGGTAGGCCATTCTCTTTTTGTCGCTGGTCATGCGGCTTAGCGTCTCAGAGAGTGGCTTTCCTGTATACTGTTGGAATAGGTGTGCAAGGGTAATAATGGACTCGCCCGCTTTCAAGAAATTCGGACTGCTGCACCCGGTCCGCTCCCGGCCATGGACCAGAAGACGTTCCATGCGGTAGCGTACAAAGGTGAAGGGAAAATCCGCTTCGGTATTGCTGTATTCCAGCAATTGGGAGGTAAACACCTCTGCCAGAGCTTCATAGCCGAACTGGTCCAGCTTATACCAGATGTTGCCGTCCTGCCATTTTTCCTGGTTGCCCTTGGAGGAGGTTTCCGCGATTTTCTGATCAGATACCAATTGAACGGTCATTTCAATTCCTCCACGGTCAGCCACAGATCATCCCCTGCCATGCGCCCCTGGGTTTTGCGGATAATTTCCAACGGCTCGTAGCTGTCCACTCCAATTGCTTCCAGATACTCCTGTAGTCCGGCTCTGGTTTTCGGAATGCAGCGATCTTCCAGAAAGTGCTGGTAATCCTCCCAGATTGGATTCTTGTTATTTCCAAAGGGAAGTTTCAGGTAATCCGTGGCGAGATTTTCAATGCGTACTGTTTTCTCGGTTTCGTCAGCGGCAATCCGGGCGCAGAGGGTATCCCCGGAATAGCAGGAGAGCAGTAACGTTTTGTGTTCAGCGTGGCGGCTGGCTTCCAGAAATTCCGCAAAGGACAACTTCCTGGTAATGACGATGGAAGCACCGTCGAAGCGCAACTCCACCTGCCGTTGTTCCGGAGTCAGCCCCATTTCCTTGATCCAAGTGGAGGGAAGGGCGAGCTTGAAGTTTGTCGCATTCCCTCCAGCAGTGCCGCCGGAGGTGCCGACAATCAGATTTGCGGTTCGTGTGTTCATGGGGTATCACCTCAAGAATAGTATATACTATTCGTTACGAATAATCAATATACTTCTTTAGGATAAGGGAATTGTATTCGAGATGTCAGGGAAACAGCAGCCTCAAATAGGCCAAAACGACGAATACGATCCGGACTCTATGATTATGATTACTTGCCTGATATAATGGAGCTAAGCTAAAGATATGAAAACTTGGTTATAGGATAAAGGAGCTGAGATGCAGATGGAGTGGTCAGACGGAAAGAAACGCTGTTGTTGGGCAAACCCCAAAAATGAACGGTACATCCGTTACCATGATGAAGAATGGGGCGTTCCTGTTTACGATGATGGGATGCTGTTTGAGATGCTGGTGCTGGAATGCTTTCAGGCCGGGCTGTCCTGGGAATGTGTTCTGAATAAGCGGGAGGCGTTTCGGGCAGCCTTCGATGGATTTGATTTGGAGGCGGTCTGCGCATACGGGGAGGACAAGCTGGAAGCTCTGAGAAATGACCCCGGAATCATCCGGAATCGGCTGAAAATACAGGCAGCCGTCACCAATGCCCGGATTTTTCGTGAAATACAGGGGGAATATAGCAGCTTTTCCGGGTATCTCTGGCACTGGACTGCCGGAAAAGTAGTCTACGAAACCGGGCTGACCCATTCGGAGCTTTCAGACCGAATTTCAAAGGACTTAAAGAAACGGGGCATGAAATTCGTTGGGACGACGGTGATTTACGCATATTTGCAGGCAGTCGGCGTGATCTATTCTCACGATGGGGGCTGCTTTTTGAAACACAAGACGGTGGTATAGAGAGGCAGTAACAGACGTCCATAAAGTTTGGCAGCAGGTGCGGACGTTTGTGTCGGCTGCCTTGAAACAAGAAAAGCGAAAGGAGCCGTCCTTATGATGAAAGTAGGCGTTATTTCAGACACCCACGGTCTGCTCCGGCAGGAGGTCCTGGAAATTCTACGCAGCTGCGACTGCATCCTCCACGCCGGGGACATCAACAATCAGAGCATTTTGGAGGAACTGGGCCGAATTGCGCCGGTCTATGCGGTTCGGGGAAACAACGACAAGGAATGGGCCGAGCACCTGCCCCATGATCTGACGGTGCAGCTGGAGGGCCAGAAAATCTTCATGGTGCATAACAAAAAGGAAATCCAAAACCTGCCTCCGGATGCCGACATTGTTATTTTCGGCCACTCCCACAAGTATTTGGAACAGGTGATAGACGGCAAACTCTGGCTCAATCCCGGCAGCTGCGGCAAGCGGCGGTTTGGGCAGGAAATCAGCTTTGCGGTTTTGACGATTGAAGGGAAAAATTATCGGGTGCAGAAGATCGTTTTGCCGCAGACGTAGGGATATTCGTTATAGTACAGATTTTAGCGGAGAGAAAGAGCGACATGGAGGACGAGAAAAACTGAGATTTGAGAGAATAGCAAGCACAGCCGCTGTCCGGACACACGGCGATTTTGAGATAATCCCAAGCCATTATTCCTGACTGGAAATGTATGTCGAACTGTGCAGAAAAGTCCTTGCCTTTGTTCGCATTTTCGATTCCAATTAATATTGGATTTTTATAAAAACATGAGGTGGCGCGAAGTACACTGCTTGCCATGCATGGCGATGAAAAACTGCCGAGGTTAAAGACGCTGTAGGCGGAACAGCAGAGACTTCTTGAAGAGCAGCAGCGGTTCTATGATAAACGAGCAAAGCTCAAAAAGGAGACTCGTGTGATCAACACGATGAGGGTGAATGCCACTGACTTCCTCAGCCCGACAGTTGCGAAGGATCGTGATAAGAAACGAAATAGCGAACTCGAGTAAATAGTGAAGACTTATTGATCTTCTTCTCGCTAATCAATAAGTCTTCTTTTAATCCTCAAACTTAAAAGTTAGATAAGTTCCATCGCAGTAACATTCTGTCATCTGCGAGAAAACGCATTTAATTGTGTATTTAAGCAAATTATGTTGTATTCTCGCAGAGAGTGTGCTATGATATAATATAATTTTTTGTAACTACGTCAAAATCGGAAAGGAAAAATCAATATGGCAGTATCATATAAAAAGTTGTGGCATTTGCTAATCGACAAAGATATGAAAAAGAAGGACTTGCAAGAAACTGCTAATTTGACCAGCCATGCGATGAGAAAACTAAGTCACGATGAAGCTGTTACCACTGATACCCTTGCCAAAATTTGCAGATGTCTCAATTGCAAGGTTGATGACATTATGGAAGTGATTGAGTTGGATGGAGAGCAAGAGATGACTTCCAAATAAAATCAACTATATTCACCTATCAAATGAAAATACCGAGCCACTTCATGGCATTGTAGCGATATTTGTTCTGCCAATTTCTACAATGTTATTATGGCAAACAAATACCGCAACGAACAGGATGATACATATATGATAACGAACAAGTCCATCCCTTTCCGCCCTAAATTGGAAGGAGAGTTTAGAACAAGATTTTATACAGTTGTTCAGCAAATCGACGAGAACACAAAGATTTCTGAGTTGGAGAAGATTGCTGCACAGGAGGTTTGCTGGGTTGAACACGAATGCACCGTAAATCTTGCTCAAAGGAAAAAATATCGAGCTGTCTGGATGCTGCTTCGCGACCTAATTAGAGCATCTTGGAAGGCGTGCTATCGAGAAGGTGTATTAGAGATGCACCTTCCTACTTTGGATAAAAGTGAACTTGAAGGCAGTTCCCTATCTGAGATGAAGAGCCTTTTGAGAAGTTGGATGCAGGATAGCCGTCTTGAAAGATTGCAGATGTATTCTGATTTTATAACTCGAATGGAGCGAGAGACTGCAACCAAAAAATCAATTAGCCATTTAATTGCTGATGGCGAAGAATTGTACACTCGGCTTCTTGCAATTTCCGAAGGCAAGATCGAAATTGGTGAAGCAATCAAGCCATATCTACAATTAGTTCGAGAAAATGAACGCGACAAATATACAGGGCAAAAGCTTTCCGAGATTTGGAGATACTTCCGATTGTCTTGGTCTACCCCTGCAGAAACGACTCCCGGTAGAACAATGCAATATCTTATCCGAGATGCAGCGCACCCGAATCACGCTGTCATGGGAATTGCTTCTTTAGAAAACACTGCGGTGCAGATAACCTGCCGCGATGATTATATTGGCTGGAACGCACCTTCCTTTATCGATAAATTGAAAAATAAGGGAAGTCATGCCACAGCAAGAAAAGCTTTTGAAAAGCTTCTCGATTATTTAGAGGATGGCATTCAAGGCATTGATTACTTTGATCTGTGTTCTGCAGAAGACTTAGTTGCTCCATCAGACGATATTATCCGCAAACTGCAGTACATCGCTTTGTCAGCAGAAGAAGAACGCCAGGATTTGCTAAAGGCATACCAAGGAGGAAATGCCGATACCCTGTCGGAAGAGAAAAGTGAGTTGGGCAGTATCTCTAAAGAAGTTGAACAGGCACTGTACCGGAGGAAAAGAGCCGATCAACTCGGCAAATTGCTCGGCGCAAAAAAGGCTTTGTTCGATCTACTAAGTAATGAGAAGTTTGATGAACTTTGGACTGCTTTCTGTGATAGTGACAATGGTAAGTCTTGTATTAGGACGGCACTTATCGCACAAAAAACAAAGCACATAGGTTCAAGCATGATGGAACTCAATGTTTGCGGAGCTATACCTCCGTATAATGAGATTCTAGGTGGTAAACTTGTGGCTTTACTTGCGATTTCCCCTCAAGTAATCAGTGACTATAGAGAGCGTTATTCTGACAAAAGAAGCGAGATTGCCAGTCGCCTAAAGGGGGAAGATGTTTGCAGACCAGCAGACCTCGTGTATGTAGGTACAACATCATTGTATTATGTCGGATCAAGCCAATATAATCGTCTGAAAATTCCCGGAAATATTTTCAATTCATCTCACGATGTTAGATGGAAAGAGCTTGGGAAAACCGTTGGCTTTGGTACGCTGCATATAAGCAAAGCAACCACCATGTGTCTAACCGAAGCAACAAGCGACGGCTTTTCAAGAATCAATCATGTGTTCGGAGAAGGCGCAAGTCCGAAAATGAGATTGATGACAATGGCTATTAGAGAACTTCTTGAATCTGATGAAAGCGATACGAAGGAGTTCTCGAAGCACGCTATGTCCAGAATAGTGTATGGCGCTGAATTGGCAAGCAACACTATGAATTATCTGCTTGGAATTGACGAGTCCCCAAACTATTACTTTGATACCAACGACTACGCTGGAGAAACTCAAAAAATTATTGATTTTTGGTTAAACCGTTGGGTTGCAAGCCGGTTGAATTATACCCCTGTTTTTGAACGAGTTCGTTGCTTTGAGAAGGATCAGTTTATGGTAAGCACTGAGCTTAACAGAGTTTCGGAATGGAAATTTGAAAAACTAAAGGAGCCTGAAAAGATGGTGCAAATACAATCTGATGAAACTGGGCTCGACTTCATACGCGCTTTCTACCGTGGTAGCAGCGGATATGCTGATTTCATCGACTATGGATTCTTGTCGAGAGTTCATGTTGTTACAGAATTGGATTCAGCAATTATTGAAGCCGTAAGTACAGGAAAAGATGTTGTTCTTACCGGGAATCCCGGTGATGGCAAAACGCATATTATCCGAATCCTTCAAGAGCAGTTAGATACTCTTGAGGTTGATCCCATCATTGAACTTGATGCCAGCACAATGACCAATAAGGCTATTTATGAAAAATGGCTGTCCGCTAAAGAAGCATCGCGACCGTTTGTAATTGCAATTAACGCTGCCGTTCTGCTTGCGCTGGCGAAGGAGTTCCCGGCTTTCCAGCCCATCGTTCAAGCAAAGGATCAACTGATTAAGGCGACTGTCTTCCACGATGAACAGATCGAAAATGACGAAGTATCTCTTTTTGATTTGAGCAAAAGAGAAGCTCTTGCCCCTTCGATTGTTAATAGCGTAATACTTAACATGACAAAGGCTGAGCATTTTGAGCAATGCAAGACCTGCCAATTCAGAGGACTTTGTCCTGCCGTCAAAAATGCACAGCTCATTCAAAATGAACTGTTCCAAGAACGACTTAACATTATTTTGACGCAAGTTGCTCTACAGGGCTACCATGCTACTTTGCGTGAATTGCAATCCTTTGTTTCCTATTTGCTTTTTGGAAACAGAAGCTGCACTACCCTTACGACAACTTCAAGTCAAAACAAATACGACTTGTGTAATCTGATCTATCAGGGTGAGGGGCGTTTGTTTAATGCAGTCAGGGAAGCATTTGATCCTGCTAAGGTTTCCCACCCTATTTGGGATGAAAAGGTTTTGATGAATACGATGGAGCCTGAATCATGGGTATCTGGCTACAGCGTATCCCCGGAGGCATTGAATCCTAACAACACAGAGCTATTTGCTCTTCGCAAGAGACAGTTCTATTTCTTTAATTCCTGCGGAAATGTGTTGCTGGATATCAGTGATGATGCTGTTATTAAGTTCCAGCGTTTCTTGGATATGGATGATAAAGCTATTATCAAGGACCTTATCCAAAAGCTGAATGCGTTTTTCGGAGCAAGCTCAACCAATTCTGAATTAGAGATTTGGGCAAGCCATCGATACAACAATGCGCCTCGCAAGATCCTTATTTCTACCGGAAAGATGAAACGCTCCGATTTTAGAATCGGTCGTCCTAAACTTAACTCCGTTATGAAAAACGGGATCAAAATGGTGCAAAACTACATACGTCTTGAGAAGAAGAGCGCATCCGAGGTCTTCTTGAAAATTGACTTTGACATGTATAGCCTTCTGCTTGAAGCAGAAAGAGGCGTTCCGGTGCTGCTCATGGAATCTGACACGGTGAAGAAGGTTTGGCGTTTCGTTGAACAACTCCAAAGCGAAACCGATCTGGAAGATGAAGACGATGTTAAGTTCTCCCTCTTTGATGTGCAAGGGAAACGAGAGATTGTAGTTGCGATTGACCGTGAAAGCAAACGATATTCAAGCATCACAGTGAAGAAAAATAATAGATAAGGAGGGGCGTCATGGAAATCATTTATTTGAAAAAAATGAGAGAACAAGTGGATGAAGGTTTCGTTGGCTTTAGACCTAACGGATCAAGCGTCAAGCCTGTCCATATTTACAGCGGTGCCTCTCGTATTATCTATGGAGAGAGTGTCAATACGCAGAACATTAAAAGACTCTCCTATGTAAGTGATGCAAAGGGAAGAACGCCCAAGAATAACACACTTGAAAAGGTCAAGGAATTGTTGCACGAGACTGACGCACTTGATGAAGGGATTAGGGATGATGATTTAACCTCCTTTAGAAATCTCCTGCAAAAACTTCTTGCCGCAGATAACGGTGTCTTCTCTGGGACTGACGATGGCATGATTTCATATAGTGCCGGTTCAAAGTATTTCATCACGAGTCCTGCGCTTTACGAGGATGCTGGTGAGTTTGTTGGAAGCTTGATTAACAGGTATTGTCCTGATCTTAGTAAGCATATAAAGGCAATACTCGACGATGGAAATGATCCTATCAGCATTCTTTTTGAGCCTGTTGCAGAAGCGGACACTAAAGCAATAGCATCAGATCATCTTGATGACGTTGCAATATTCAATTCTCCCAACGATGCGTTCAAGAACTTTACAAACGGTCTTGCCGCCGCAGGAAATTGTTTATATAAGCATTTGCGTAATCACCCCAATCAACTCACGCAGCTTCGTATTTTCAATTTCTTCTGCATCTATGTACTCATTAGATATTTGGCATCCTTGGAATCCTTCTACTGCGGAGGAAATAAACGCCCCTTCCTACTTGATTTCTCTGACGAGGCATCTAGTAGCGTAGCACGAGCATCTGTTATGTCGTATACACAGATCCACAGAGCAATCTCGAGATTTTACGCTTGGGGATATGCGCAATCCTTGAAAAAGGATGGCATTACCAAAGCCGATTTGCTGGAAATGGATGCGCCTATGTTCGACGAAAAAGGCAAGACCAAAGCCGGAAAAGTCGAGCTTACAAGAATGTGGGATTTAGCAAAATCGGATGCGAAGGATCTTCCTGAAGATGACGCTCTGCTTGCTTTTGGAACCACCATATACGATATGCTTGCACTTGAAGCATCCTCCCACCCTGTTGTGTATCTTCGACAAATCGGCACACACGCTGGCTTGCTTTATCCTCCTACCAATCTTCATGTGAACAAACGCTTTGTCGTTTCTCAGGATATGCTTGAAATGATTATGCGCTCTTGTGTGGAACCTGATGAAACGCTGGTTGCCACTGAGTTAAAAGAGCGACTGTGGAACCGGTTTGGAATTGTTATCGATGGCGATGAAGCAGACATGGAAAAAATACAAGGAACCGGAAGCATTATCTCTGCAGATACAGATGCTCTTCGTAATAATTTTAATCGTTTCTCCAAGAAGCTTGAAGCCATTAACTTTGCTGACATTATGGCTGATGGCATATTACAAATCAGACTGGGAGGTGTTTCTAAATGAAAAATAAACAAGAAATACTTGTCAATGTCTTGAGTGCCAAGCTTGAAAATGCCAAGGTCGGTGTGATTGTGCGTGGTATCACAGATATAGATCCTGTTGCTGCTATTGACACCCTCTCTCACGACAATAAAACTAAATATTATGTTTCAGCGGTCGGCTATAGCGTAACCGAAGCCTATGAAACAGATATGCTTGTGGTATCTCATATGATTGAGGATGCTGTTAGATGGCGTAGTGAACCGACCCTGGCTGGAAAGATTGTCGCTTTTGTTAAAAGCGACAGCGATAAGTTGCATTCTCTCGCAGAATTTGATGAGGTTACAACGAGAGATTTGTCCCTCCGGCTTATTGATGAGCGCATCTCGGAATCCCAAAACGCTCCTTGTGAAAAATTCTGGAATGCCCTCAAAGAAACATCATCGTACTATTCTTTTGATATCCTATACGAATTCATAGATGCGGTTTGTCAGAGCCCCGATGAGAATGCTGCAATTCCTATGAATATGTGGCATTTGGGCTTGCTCTGCGACTACGACATCTTAAATACAAACATTAAACCGGAAGAAAGACTGTCCCGTAATAGAGATTTTATTATTATCATTGGACAGTTGAGCGATGAGTCGAGAAAGAAAATCAGTAGCGCGCTGACTCGAAGCAGCAAGGAAAACAATACCGAACTGCAAACTGCATACCGACATCTGCAGGATTATTTCAAGTATGGTAGAAAGGACACACTAAAGCAGTTGTCCTACAATGTCGTGCAACAGTTGTTCGTCGCACCAAAGTCAAAAAAGAAGAAGGATACCACCGGCGATGATCCTAACAATGGTGAAAAAGATCCTGTTGCCGTACAGCCGTTAAAGTCCAAAGAAATAAACAAGCTCATTGCTGATATTGTGGTTGATCCTACGGATGAGGATTTGGAAACCTTGCGGGACTTCTTTGATGAGCTTGAAAAAAGATATGACGAAAGCAGTTCGGAAAACAAGGATAACTTTCCAACAATCGGAGGTGCCTTTGAAAACCGCCCCATTATTTTGGACAACCACAATTCTCAGTTCAGACGAATTATAGGAACTGCTTGTAATCAGGAAGCTTGGGGCGGCGTGATGACAACAGAAGAATCGGTGCTTCGTGATGCGATGGCATCTGATTACGAGTCTTTCGTCCCCTTCATACCGATGCAGGTTGATTCCAAAACCAGCTTCGACGGTTCATCGCTTTTCGAGTTTATTCGTAGATTCGATGAACAATTTGTCGCTAAAAAATTAGAAAATGTTGAAGCGTTTACTCCTATCATTGAGAGGCTTTCTGAGGCAAGGAACACCTTGGTAAGCAAGCTTGATTTGGTAATGTATCACCCTATTCTGTCTTTCGGCATAAACGAAGCGCTCGGATCCGCCCTTGAGGAATATATGATCGCATGGACAGATCTACTTCGTGTATATTGCAGAAATGAAATTGCCATGCACGAAATTAGTCCTAAAGGAACGGTATTCATTGCAAGGTCTCTTCTCCTGTTGGATGTGTTGTATGTAAAAACCCCCACAGAATGGAAAGGAATGCTTCTGCCAACACACCCGTTGTTTTTGTGGCGCTATTACGAAGTGTTCAAGGAGCTTAAAACTCACCGGGACATGATGAGCGAAGAGGATGCAAAGGATTTGACGAAAGCTATTTCTGATCTTCCGCAGATGCTCAATTTCATAGTCGTTGATAAGTCTATCACCAACAGCATCAGTGCAGAACTTCCTTGCTCTGGTAGCATTGAGATGCTTCCAACATACGAAAACAAAACCAACAGATATTTAGGCTACGATGGAACACAGTCCATTCCTGAAATTCTCTCCCGTTGGGTCGCGTTTGCTCCGTACACCAGCAAGGAAGTACGTATCTGCACTGTAGATGCCCCCGATATGCCAAGCATTCTCAAGGCATTTAAAGAAAGCATCGAGAAAGGTATATGTAGCCGTATTGTCTACGATGCATACCTGACAAGATCACAAAACGGAAACAGTGAACTGGCAAAGCTGGACTATATGGTTTCTGACTATGAGGTCGGCGAATATATCAAATCCGGCAAGATTTCAATCAGCATCCAAAACCTCGCTTCGTCTGCGGAGATTAAGCGTGTTCTGGACAAGCGTCCTGTTCACCTCGCATTCTATTTCGATCAATCCTCTTATTCGATTGAATACGGTCCTACGACGAAGAACCTTTATATTAGCCCTTTGGTTGTTACCTATGACTACGACTTCGACGAGATCACACAGCGCGGTGAAATCTTTCCGTCCTCCAATATGGAGTCTGGAATGATTGGCGATTATCACAAAATGCTTCGGTTTGCAGATATTGTCTCAAACGATAGAAGCCCTCGTCCGACATACAATCCGGAAGCTGATATTAGTGCTGTGCTGTCTACCATTCGTGACAGCAACACGCAGTGGTTAATTGCCGCCGACAGAACAACCAGCAATTACCTTCCGATTGATACGATCCCCATTGGCGAAAAGCAATACGGAAAAAGAATGGTTAGCATTTGGAGTTCTCGTGACTCGCGTATAATCAGCCAGTATCAATCCTTGCTGAGACAATATAACCTTCATCCAAAGAAGGAAACACTTATTGATATTCTATCGCAATTCGGACATATTTCGTCCGAGGGTTTGATAAGCATACCTCGCTATGGTGCTGATACTCAGGCAATCGACAATCGCAAAAAAGGACTCATTGGTACAATCTTTGCAGCCACATGGTATTCCAAACTGCATAAGAACTCCCTTGTTGCTTCACTTGATACACCGGATGCTCGCCAGTGGCTCAATGATAGCCATTATCCTAACGACAGAGCTGACCTAATTGGTTTGTACTATGATGAAGAAAAACAGACTCTTCATGTTCAGCCGATTGAAGTCAAAACAAGAGATGAATCTCCTGACGCAGTCATAACGGTTGATGAAAAAATCGGGGACAAGTATATCACCGGACACGCAGCTGATCAGGTTGCATCCGTGGTTAGAATGCTTAGAGAAATCTTTGGACTTGTAGAAACAGATGTCCTAAATATGTTTGTATCTGCAAGACGCGAGGTTTTGAAGTATCAGATTGTCTCTGAATGCTTCCGTGATATTCACGATCCCGACTGGCAGAGGGAATGGAGTAAGATATTCAAAAAAGCTTTTGCTTCCTCGGAAGAGAGAAATGTCAAAATTGACATTTCCGGCGTGCTTGTCCATGTCAAGCTAAATGAAGCGGTTGCAAAAAAACCGATGGATTGTATAAATCCGAAGTTTGATGATTGCCCTATTCGTTTTGTCGAGCTTACATCAAAGGAAATTCAGGAGCAAGTATTGGGCAACTGTGAAGGAATTATTCCGGCTTGGACATCTGTGGATTACGATGAAACGGAGTCAAAAACGATTGAGGAAGTCGAGCAGGAAGAAGATATGATCGATAACGTCGGCGAGGAGCAAGGCGCAGTTCAAACGCAGAGTGATGATACTACCTCAACCAGCGCCACTTCCGAGGATCAAGAAAAGCATAAGCAATCTGAGAACGAAATGACATCAACGGAGGCAGCAGAAAAAGTCTCTACCGCCAATTCCGTTTCCATCGAGGAAATCGAACAGTTAGTGTCTGATTTCAAAAAATCATGTAGAGATTATCATATTCAGCTCAAGGAATGCTGTGCTGCAAATGAAGCCGTGGTAGGTCCGAGCGTAATCAGAATCTATTTCAAGCTCGCGCGAGGTCAGGGCTTGGCTGCACTCAACAATCATCTTGAAGATATTTCAAGAGAAATGAAGCGTTCTGGTGTGCTGATTCAGCAAATTCAAAATTCTGATAAGCTGATTTTGGATGTACCAAGATTGAATCGCGAAATGGTCTCTTTTTCTGAGGTTATTAAAAAGCTTCCGACAGTAGGTTCTCCTGAGAAATTGTACTTCCCACTCGGCAGGACTCCTGAGGGCAAGGACATCATCAAGGATATGTCCGAGTTGCCTCATTTGCTTGTTGGCGGTAGCACCGGTTCTGGTAAAACAGTATTCCTGTTCACTATGCTGGCAGCTTTGCTAAAGACGCATCCTACAGCGGATGAACTGCAAATAGTCTTGTCTTCCTCTGGCTTAGAGGACTTTATTCACTTTGAGGGAATCCCTCAATTGGTTGGCGGTAAGGTGATCTCTGACGCAGAAGAAGCGACAGAACTTATCAAAAGTGTAGTCTTTACTGAGTTTGAGCGTCGTGAGAAAATACTAACAGACGCAAGAGTCGCGAACATAGCACAGTATAACCAAAAATGCACACCTAAACTTGCACCAATGGTTGTTGTCATAGATGAGTTTGCGGATTTGGCTGACCAACTCGAAACTAAGAAGGAAAAAGAGGCGTTTTTTACACCAGTAAAACGAATTGCACAAATTGGCCGTAAAAGAGGCATTCATTTGGTGCTATGCACACAACGTCCTGCAGCAACTCTTGTTCCGTCTAACATTAAATCCCAACTTAGCGGTAGACTTGCGCTGCGTGTAAATGATGCCAACTCGTCCCGAATGATTTTAGAGGAAGGTGGCGCACAGTATTTGCAGAAGCATGGCGACATGATTTATAAGAACGGTGCAGAGACTGAAAGAGTGCAAGGCTATTTCATCTCCATTGATGAACTGGATGAAATTGTGGAAGGAATCAAGCAGTTCAATGAGTAATCTCGTTTCTGACACCTATCCTTCTGAACTTAAAACAGGACAGTTCATTAGCGAGAGCAAAAACAGATTCCTCTGCACTGTCAAAATCGATGGTGCAGAGGAAGTCTGCTACATTGCGTCATCCTGCCGTTTAGACAACTTTATCGACTTGCGAGGAAAAAGCGTCCTTTTGATTAAGAACAAGGGGGCAAAAGGAAGAACGAAATACTCCGTGATAGGTGTGAAGTATAAGCGAAACTATATAATACTCAATACCTCTTGGGCAAACAAAGCAATCGGCAGCAGTTTTTTGAAGAGAAGGTTCTCCTTCTTAGGAAAGCGAACGGACTATCGAGCAGAAATAGATGTTAGTGGCTATAAAGCAGATTTTTATATCCCTTACTCTAAAACCATAATAGAGGTAAAGAGTGTTATAGCGACAAATGACATGGCGATTTTTCCTACAGTCTATTCAGAGCGAACATTAGTGCAACTCAAAAGAATCGCTGAACTACTTGACGAGGGATATAAAGGATATTTTATCATTGTTTCACTAAACCCTTATGTCAAAGCCATCAAACTTCTTCAAGATACAGAAGTTATAACGCAGTTAAACGAATGTATTACTCGGGGCTTGATTGTCAAGGGCTTCTGCTGTCGGCTTTCTGCTGATGGTTTACCTCAAATCACGCGTGAAATACCAGTTCAAGCATAAAAAGAGCCTCAGTCGACACCCGAATGGGCATCGACTGAGGTTCTTGGTGATTTTGAGGGCTTCAAAGTTAGGAGCGAGATCGACCTTTATCTTACATTATCTTTTCGGGATTTCCGGTGCAGATAGTAGAACATACAGGGATATCATCTTGCGCTGCTTACAAAGGAAAGAATCCTTGATTTTCAACCCTTATCGCGCCAGAAACAACGCATATCTGTCTACAATAGAACGCTTTGATTTGTAGCGCGGACGTCTGACGATGATTGCCCGAAAACTTTGGTTGCATTCACGCTCATACCAGCGGCACTGATTGTTGTACTTGCGTCTGCTGTTGATGTCAAGAAAGAAACTCCATTCGAGTTTCCATTTTTGACTTTTGCTTATAAGACACGCTCATTCTTCCTTCCCTTGTGGGGAGTAGGTTTGATGATAGTTATGCCAAAGGCACCATTCGTATTTCATTTGGAAAGTATGATATAAAGAAAGACACCGAGGGAATAGCTTTGAATATTAGTAATGCGAATCAAGAGTTGAAATACAGTAATTTGCGATACAAAGTACAAAGTACGAACATTTGAGGCCGTAGCGGCGGCAGATTGCCGTCGCTACAAGACCGAATACATTCATTTGCGGTCATTGTTGAGGAAATAGCGCGTCTCAACTCGTGATTCGCATTAGTAGTTAAGCAACTCGGAGAAAATAAATACGCCCTATTATACCCTTGAAATGTTGGGTATAATAGGGTATAATTCTGCATAGAATAGTATCTCAAAGGAGGTGCGCTATGGACTTATCCGAAATGCAAACCCGTGCGGCAGAGTTGGAACAGCAAATTTCTGCTCTGCCCGCAGGATCTGTCACGAAGAAAACCGTCAACGGCAAGGAGTACTTCTACCACCGCTGGACGGAGAATAAAAAGCGGCGGGAGAAGTATATTCCTGCGGATGAACTGGAGAGCTTCCGTGCTCAGATCGAGCGGCGGAAGGAACTGGAGCAGGAGCTGAAAGCGCTGAAAAGGCAGCTGCCCAAGGCGAAATCTGCGAACCCTTCTGTGTTTATTACCAATGTCCGCACCGGCGAGGCGCTGCGTTCCTTTGCGGCATCTGTTCGCGGCTATCGCAGGCGCGAGTGCTTCCGGCAGCTGCACGACTTTGTCT
>ERZ773194.1270-NODE-1270-length-28290-cov-10.723783_pt1 | contig 28290 bp, 22 predicted proteins | sample MGYA00511240_ERZ773194 | MGnify/ENA primary metagenome ERZ773194 (study PRJEB29015, sample SAMEA2737774) | human gut metagenome | biome: human gut; feature: human-associated habitat; material: faeces | place: China | collected 2012 ... | reverse complement strand
AACGCATAGCCGATGGGAAGCGGTGCATCCGCTTGCAGCATGCGCTTCGTCATCTGCGCACCAGTCACAAGAACGGTCGTCTCCGTAGGACCGTAGGCGTTGACAATCGGGACACCCGGAAAGCGCGCCATCAGCTCCTGCGTCAGCTTTTTGGTCAGCACCTCGCCGCAGAACAGCATCTGCCGCAGCTGCGGCATCAGCGCGCCGCAGAACCGGTCCGACTGCACGCAGAGCTCGGCAAGCGACGGCGTAGACACCCAGTCGGTAAGATTTGCCCGCTTCAAAATATCAAACAGCAGCTTCGGATTTTCCAGCGCCGTCCGGTCTGCCGTCCAGAGCGTCATGCCACGCCCGAGCGCTTCATAGAGCTCGCAGACGGAAACATCAAAGGAATAAGAAATTTCGTTCAGAAACGCGCCGCCGGGCTGCATGCCGTCGAAAAACGGACGCACGCCTGCGTGGAACGCAGCAAGATTTTTTGCCGTAATCTGCACGCCCTTGGGCTTTCCGGTCGAACCGGAGGTAAAGAGAATGTACGCGGTCTCATCCGGCTTGAGCCAGTCGTCTTCCGAAACAGGCGCGCAGGGTCCGTGCAAGATCTCCCGCAGCTGCGAAAGGTTCAGTCCCGGCAGCTCCAGCGTACCCGTAAGGTCTACGATCACGCACGGCTTTGCCTCCGCGGCAATCTGCGCCACACGCTCGGCAGGATACGTCACATCGACCGGCACATAGCCGCGCCCCGCCTTGAGGCTTCCGAACATGCACGCCGGAATTTCCAGCTCCTTGTGCCCGTAGATCAAAACCGGCGCTTTCCCTTCCGGTATGGTCTTCTTCAGATAAGCGGCAAACGCATCGGACCAATGATCAAGCGTCCGGTAAGAAAGCGTCCCGTCGCCGTAGACAATCGCCGTGCGGTCAGTCCCGGCAAGCTGCGCAAGTTTTCTCAGGATTTCCATAGCCTTTTCCTCAACGTAAAGCGTTCTCGTCCCACTGGTGCGTTTTCTTTAACAGCGCCGCAGAAGCCATGCAGTAATCCTCCGCGCGCTCGGCAAAGCTTCCGCCGTAGAGCGGGTCAAAGTAGACGCCTTCGCCGCCGACGAGCGCATAGACCCACGCATGGTCGACCGGCTCCGCGCCTTCCTCGCGCACAAACGTCCCCTGTACCAGCTGCGCCTCATATCCCATCCGCCGCAGCAAAACTGCCATCAGCGCCGCCTGCGCGTCGCAGTTTCCCTTGCGCTTGTGCAAAAGCTCCAGCGCAAGCTGCTCGGTCAGTTCATCTGAAAAACCGCCGCTCGTGTCTGCCGTTCCCGGGCGGTAGGTAATATCGTGGGCGATAAAATCATAGACTGCCCGCAGGTTTTCCTGCTCGCTGTTCTTTGCGCTGCACCGCTCCTGTAAAAGTGACAGCACCGCGTCATCGAGCGCCGCGTTGCCCGTCGGTTCTCCCGCAGGCTCATACGGCTTCGGCGCACACGCCGCCAGAACCAGCAGCAGCGCGGCAAGCGTCAGAATGAGTAGTCTTCGCATCCAGCTTCCTCACTGCGCGCGATGTTCGCAGACAATGCCGATGGCGATCACCATATCGTCATACAGTTCAAAATAGATCCCCGCCGGAACCATCTGATCATTGGAAGCGGGAAGCTCAAAGGACACGACATTGCCGTTTCTGGTATAATCCGAGCCGTAGGCGGCCTCCACGTCCTTGAGACTGCTGCCGATGGTAACGCCGCGCGCAGTCTGTACGTTCGCCTGCGCATAGGCTTCCATCAGATGCTCCGCGCCGTCGTCGCCGGGGTAGGTAAACACGGAAAGGGTTTCATTCGAATAGGTGCGCTCCATGCCGGAATACACACAAGAGACCGCCTCCGCCGTTTCATACTTCCCGTCAAAAATCCCCAACAGGGTATCCACACTGCTCTTTGTTGTGACCTCCACGCCGTTCACGGTCATGGAAAGGTCCGCCTCTTCCAGCGTCTTCTGCCGGTTTCCGCACGCGCAGAGCGCTGCGCAGATCGCCAGCGCCACCAGCAGAGCAATTACTTTTTTCATTTCGTTTCCCTCTTATTCCGCGTCGACAATGGTCTCGACGCCATTTTCCCGATAGGTATAGACCGTAAAGCCGTCATAGGTCCAGACGCCGTCGTCGCCGGGTCCGGAGCAGGACGCCTCATACTGCGTTTCCAGCGGCTCTCCGATTGCAGAAATCAGCGCTGCCGCGTCCTGATCGACGAAGGTAAGCGCCGTTTCCAATGCGCTCGGCTCATCGAGCGCTTCCTCCAGCTCCTGCGCAGGCGCATCGTCGGCCTGCTCTGCTGCTTCTTCCGGTTCCTGCGCAGGCGCTTTCGGCTGCGCGGCGGGAGCTTCGTCCTTCTTAGGGTTCAGCGCGGCCAGCGCCTCCATCTCCTTGGGGATGTCCGGCGGAGCGTCCTTTTCCGGCGTGGAACGCATCGCGGAAAGGTCGATCACCTTTGCGGACGGAGCGGGGCCGCCGCCCACATCAGGGATTTCGGCCTGCTCCATTTTTGGGGCCTTTCCCGGCATTTCAGGCGGAGCCTGTTCCTCCGTGGTAGGGGGATGCTTGTTTTCTTCTGCCATGACACGAATAACCTCCTTGACAAGAATTTAGGCCACGCCGCACGGCTGGCCCATATCAGCACACAGAGAAAACGCTGTCTGCATACAAAAACACCGCCTATGTCCTGTTAGGCGGTGCATTGTGTAAGGCTTGGCAGCTCATTTTCAGTTGTTTTTCTCTGTGTGCCCTTGTCAAGCGATGTTTGGATCAACTGATTTATACAGAGAAGATATTAAAGTCAAATGGGCAATACTCAACCATACATTTAAAGGTTAATTCTTCGAAGCAATTGGCACTTCTAATAATCTTGGCAATCAAAGAAAGTATCTATTCAACTGAAATTGTAAATTTCGCTTTAGATCAAGAGATTGTGGAAGCCTCAAAGCGATACGCTCCGTTTATTGAGAGAATAGAAACTTCCACATTTGAAAAAGACCCAACCGATTTGTCAAGTATCAAGTATACATTAAATTCTAAATACTGGCTACGGAGAGAATTGGGCGTATTCGCACGTAACGAAGCAAATCATCTTAAGATAGCAGAAGCATATCAATACATTATTAAATGCATAACCGAGATTTCCAAACAAAATGAGTATCGACGCAGACGTCTATGTAGAAACTATATTATGTTTGATGTAATGAACGATATATTCTTGGATGAATATGGCGGCAATTTGAAACTCAACTTATTTATATACAGCAAACTACATAATGACTTGGCTGGAGACTTTAACTTCCTCCACCAAGAAGCAAAGTGCTATACAAACTATGCATATAGCTTAAATAATAATAATACAGAAAAAACCAAATATTTGTCTGCAGCTCGAGAGTTTGCCCTGTTATCTTTTGCTATAATTTCGCTGCGCTATGAAACCGCCCCAAATGAAAATCTGATAATTTCAATGGCCCATGTGCAGTATACAATTGCTACCATCCTTAGTGATCTGTGCAAAGCGGACAATTATGCAAATGGATTGTTACTACAAGAAACCATTGACGCTGTATGCGAGGCTCTGTATTCGCCATATAATAATGACGATTATCGCCGAGAGCGTAGACAACGTGCCTCACGGGGAATCACTAATTTTTTGAACTACGTATATGCAAATCTTGATGCACTTCCTATTAGTTCGGATGAACGAACAAAAATCAACAATCTAATAAACTTCCTCGAGTTTGGGAAAGTAACTACTCAAATCAGCAACTAATATGCAATTTAGTTTTTCTTTTTAGCCAGTAAGTTCTCCCGCATATTGAAGCGCTCTTTTGCCCCGGCTCAGAGGGGGATGTAACCGCACTAACCGGGAGTCCGGCTGAAGATGTTACATATCCCTCCAACGATTATGAAAACGCCGCCCGTTGTCACTGTTGGGCGGCGTTGTTCTCGTCATTTTGAAATTTTAGAATGAATACCTCTTGCTGACCACCAGCAAACCATTGATATATCTGCGTTTTCCGAAATCCTATAATTACACTCGGACCAAAAATCGACAAGTTTCTTATGAAACCTGTCGATTTTTAATTTTATTTAGCTGTTTCTTCGCAAATCTGGTCTTCGAACAGGACTCTCATGTAGTCCCTGCGGCCATACAGAACACGGTCAATGTAGATGTTGTTCCCATTCACCCGGTAGAAAACCATATAGTTTCCGCTGACAAGGAAGCGATAATTGCTGTCTACATCTGCGATGGAGGAAAGCGGTGTGCCGGTCAGCGCGTGGTCACGGAGCATACGAATTGTTTTTGTGATTTTGCTTACCGTGGCGATTGCCGCCTGCGGATTTTCCAGATCCTCTGCGATATAGTCCTTAATGTCAGAAAGGTCATTTTGCGCCTCGTAGGACAGGTGCAGATCATTCATGAGTAATTCCGAGGTGTTCCTCCACGGCCTCCAAGGTCAGCCAGCCTTTCTCCTCGCCGGACTTACGGCCTTTGGCAAGCTCGTTCATCAGACGCAGGGTGGCCTGTGTTTTTTCGTAATCGTGCATATCCACGATGACGTACCGCCCCCGTCCGTTCTTTGTCAAAAAAACAGGAGCGCCCTCAGCTACATCATGCAGTACCTCGCTGTAATTCCGCAAGTCAGAAATGGGTTTGATATTTGGCATATTGATCAGCTCCTTTCGCCTATAGTATATCCCATTCTGCTGTAAAATTCAACAGCAAGTTTGCGGCAAACATATATTTGCAGAAACAGGACTGCCCATATATTAGGATGAATCCCTCTTGCTGACTGCCAGTAAACCGTTGATATATCTGTGTTTCCTGAGATCCTATAATTACACTCGGACCAAAGCTGGGAGCGTTCCGTAAGAAATGCTCCCAGCTTTGCTGTGTACGGGATTCAAACCCAATTCCGGCTTGACGGAATTTGCTCTATGATGTTATCGAATCCTGTCACCTACACCAAAAACGGGAGCGTTCCGTAAGGAATGCTCCCGCTTTTGGGCTATTTTGTGCTTTTTTAGGCCATATCTACAAAGCCCAGCTTGATGGCGCTGTAGTCGATCTTGACATCGGCGGCCTCAACGGCGTTGTTGATGAAGTCGTTGGACATCTGTGCAAGCAGATCGGATTCTGCCTGGGATTCCCACAGCAGATGGGAGCCGCAGAAATACATGATGTGATAGCCGTACTGGGTCTTGACGATGCCGTAGTCGCCGACCTTCCGGTCAGCATCGAAGCACCAGTCGTTAAAGGCCTCCACCATCTTCCCCTCGGTCACGCCGGAGTACAGGCCGCCGTTGGTGTTGGAGCCGGTGTCGGCGGAGTTTTCGTTTGCCAGGGTGGCGAAGCTGTCCTCGGTTTTGTCGCCGGAGAGCCACTGGTCCAGGATATCCTGGGCCTTCTGCTCGCCTGCGGCCCAGGCCTCGTCGGAAAATTCCTCGGTGGTGACGGTTTCAACGGTGGCACCCTCGGGCAGGATCAGGATGTGCCGCACATCCACGGAGCTTGTGGTCTTGTCCAGACCGTTGCCTGCATATTCTGCCTCGTGGGTGTTGAAATATTCGGCGATCTCCTCGGCGGTGGGGGCGAAGCTGCCGGTGATCTCATTGTAGTAGTCGCTGCTCAGGAAGTACATTTCCCAGAAGCTCTTGTAGTCCTCCAGAGTGGCGCCGGCGCTGAAATTGCGCTCGATCATGGCGGCGGTGTCTTCAAAGCCATTGTTCGTGGCGGTCTCCAGCAGGCCGTCCTCCATGGTGTTCATCTGTTCCCGATTTTCATCGCTCATCTGGAAGCCTGCTTCCCGGGCCTGCCGGGCGACGGCCTCAAAGATGGTCCAGTTGTTCAGCGCATCCTGCAGGAAATACTGCTCCCAGGTGAGGCCGTCGGCAACGCCGCAGACCTGGGTGTCCATGCTCTGGGTGTGGTCCAGGCCGAAGTACTGGGCATAGGTGCCGTACTGAGCATAGAAATTCTGAACGGACCGCCAGTAGAGGATCTGCAGCTGGCCGTTGGTCAGGGTGCTGTCTCCGGCGGTTGCCACGATGTCTCCATTGGCGGCCTTTGCCTCCTCGTCGGAGACGGTGTAGCTGCCCTTGCAGGTCACGTCGTCCGGGTTGCCGTCGGCGGGGACGGTGGCCTCGGTGGCCTCGGTGGTCTCGGTGGTCTCGGTGGCCTCGGTGGCTTCGGCGCTTTCAGCGACTCCCGTGCTCTCCGGGACCTCAAGCTGCTTCTGCTTGTCCTTGCCGTCCAGAATCAATACAGCCAGAATGGCGGTCAGCAGCAGCACCACGGCCACGCCGAGGGCAATGGCGGAGGCACTGGTAATGCTCTTTTTCACAGGGGCGGCCTGGGGGGCATTCGCAGATCCTTCCTCGGGGGCATTCGCAGATCCTTCCTCGGGGGCATTCGGAGCTTCCTCCACAGGGGCGGCCTCGGAAGCGCTCTGCGCATTCTCAAGGGGGGCGGCCTCTTCGGCGGCAGGCTCCTGGGGGGTATCCGGGGAAGCAGCTGCTTCCTCAGTGGCCGGGGCATTCTCCGGCTGCTCTTTTCCACAGGCGGGGCAGACGGTCAATTCCTCGTCAAATTCCTCGCCGCAATAATGGCACTTTTTCATGGGTTCCTCTTTTCTCCGATGTTCGGAATGATAATCCTGCCAAGTTTACCATGTTTGTTGGAGAAATGCAAGCAAAAAACAGATTGTTTACAATTAAGAGACAATTAAGAGACCTGCTTTTTTGTTTTCTCGCGGTCTTGCAAAGAATGGGGGAATATGCTATTATATAAGATACATTTTAATGGAATCCTATGGGAATTTTCGGCGCAGGGACATTTTTGCACGGACTTTTTCAAAATCCAAATCCAATTTTAAGGGAGCAGCCCAATGAATACAAAAACCACCGTCATCAACCAGGAGCAGCTGGAGGCGCAGTTTGCCTTCTGTGATAAAATTGCGGCCTATTGGCAGTCCCAGGGCCGGACACCCACGGCCTATGTGGAGACCTATGGCTGCCAGCAGAACGAGGCAGACTCCGAAAAGCTGCGGGGCTACCTGACCCAGAGCGGCTATGCCATCGTCCAAAGTGCCGAAGGGGCCGATGCGGTGGTGATGAATACCTGCTCCATCCGGGAGCACGCCGAGCAGCGGGTTTTCGGCAACCTGGGGGCACTGACCCACACCAAGCGCCGCCATCCGGAGCAAAGAATCTTCCTGTGCGGCTGCATGGCGGGGGAGACCAAGGTTTCCGACCGGATCAAAAAGAGCTTCCCCTATGTGGACGGCGTTTTCTCTACCCACCATCTGTGGCAGTTCCCGGAGATCCTCTACAACGTGCTCACCAAGAAAAAGCGGCAGTTCTATATTGAGGATGAGGCGGGCTCCATTGCCGAGGGCATTCCCCAGGTGCGGGATTCTTCCCTGAAGGCCTGGGTGTCCATCATGTACGGCTGCAACAATTTCTGCACCTATTGCATTGTTCCCTATGTCCGGGGCCGGGAGCGCAGCCGCCGCCCGGAGGCCATCCTGGCCGAGTGCAAGGCGCTCATTGACAGCGGCTGCAAGGAGATCACCCTTTTGGGTCAGAACGTCAATTCCTATGGCAAGGACCTGGACTGCGGCGTGGACTTCGCGGACCTGCTGGCCCAAATCGCCCAGCTCCCCGGGGACTTTTTGATCCGCTTCATGACCAGCCACCCCAGAGACGCCTCCGAAAAGCTCTTTGACACCATGGCGCAGTACCCCAAGATCGCCAAGCAGCTACACCTGCCCTTCCAGTCCGGCTCCAGCCGGGTGCTGAAGGCCATGAACCGGCACTATGACCGGGAAACCTATCTGCAAAAGGTGGAGTATGCCAAAAAGGTCATGCCGGAGCTGGTGCTCACCAGCGATGTGATCGTGGGCTTCCCCGGAGAGACCGAGGAGGAGTTTGAGGAGACCATCTCCCTCATTGAACGCGTCCACTACGACAGCCTGTTCACCTTTATTTTCTCCCCCCGTACCGGCACCCCGGCGGCCAAAATGGAAGACCCCACCCCCAAGGAGGAGAAAAACCGCCGCTTTGACAAGCTCTGCGCCCGGCAGAACGCCATTTCCGAGGAAATCCACCGGGGCTATGTGGGCAAGACCCTGCGCTGCCTGGTGGACGGCAAGGATGGGGACCAGCTCACCGCCCGCACCGAAGGCGGACGCCTGGTCCGCTTTGACGGCCCCGAGTGCCTGATCGGAAACTATGAGAATCTGCGCATTACCGGTGCAACAACCTGGAGCTTAACAGGAGAATTAGGCTCCCCTGAAAGGGGAGCTGTCAGCGCAGCTGACTGAGGGGTCCCGGCTTGGCAAAAGGCCAAGCCTCGCCGTAGGCGAATGAAACCTATCGAAGCTGGTATTCCAAGAAGCCGAACCCCTCAGTCTCGGCTTTGCCGAGCCAGCTCCCCTTTCAGGGGAGCCATAGAAAAACTGAGATATAGAAAAGGAAGTAATTATGGCAAAAGAAGAACTGACTCCCATGCAGCGGCAGTATCAGGAAATGAAGGCCCGGAATAAGGACTGCATTCTGTTTTTCCGCCTGGGTGACTTCTATGAAATGTTCAATGAGGATGCCAAACTGGCAGCCCGGGAGCTGGACCTGACCCTGACCAGCCGGGACCGCAGCAAGCCCAAGGAGGAGCAGACGCCCATGTGCGGCGTGCCCTACCACAGCGTGGATGCCTATATTGCGCGGCTGGTGCAGAAGGGCTATAAGGTTGCCATCTGTGAGCAGATGGAAGACCCGGCCCTGGCCAAGGGACTGGTGGAGCGGGACATTACCCGCATCATCACCCCCGGCACCGTCACCGAGAGCTGCATGCTGGAGGAGCGCAAGAATAACTACATGGGCTGCGTCTTCGGCCAGAGCGGCCAGTTCGGCCTTGCCTTTTGCGACCTGTCTACCGGTGCGTTCTTCGCCACCACCTGCTCCGACCCCAGAGCCGTTGCTTCCGAATTGGGCCGCTTCACCCCCAGCGAGGTGCTGCGCTTTGGCCAGGGGGTAGAGGATGAGGCCATCTCCGATGTGCTCTTCCGCCGCCTGAGCTGCTGCGTGGACGAGGGTAAGGCAGAGGACTTCGATTTTGAAAAGGCCTGCACCTGCCTGGAAAGCCATTTCGGCCGTTCTGTGGAGGAGCTGGGCCTTGCCTCCTTCTCCGCAGCCCTGACCGCCAGCGGGGCTCTGCTGCAAACTCTGCTGACCCTGCAAAAAAATGACCTGAAACACATCCGGGAGCTGCAATACTACACCACCGGCCGCTTCATGGAGCTGGATCTGGATGCCCGGCGGAACCTGGAGCTGACGGAGACCATGCGCTCCAAGGAGAAAAAAGGCACCCTGCTGTGGGTGCTGGACAAGACCCACACGGCCATGGGCGGGCGGATGCTACGCTCCTGGCTGGAAAAGCCCCTGCTTGACCCGGCAGAGATCACCCGGCGGCACGCCGCCGTGGAGGCCCTGGTGGAGAGTCCCATCGCCCGGGGCGAGCTGGAAGAGGCCCTCAAGGATGTGACGGATCTGGAGCGGGTCATGACCCGCATCGTCACCGGCACCGTCAACTGTCGGGACCTGCTGGCCTTTGCCCGGGGCCTCCGGGCGTTGCCCCAGGTGAAAGCAATTCTGGCAGAGCTGGGGAGCCCCCTGCTGCAAAGGCTTGCTGCGGCCATTGACCCGCTGGCGGACTGCGCAGACGGAATTGAAAAAACCATTGTGGACGATCCTCCGCTCACCGTCCGGGAGGGCGGCATCATCCGCAAGGGGGCCAACGCCGATGCAGACCGGCTCCGGGACATCATGGACGGCGGCTCCGGCACCATTGCGGCCATTGAGGCCAGTGAACGGGAGAAGACCGGCATCCGAACCCTGAAAGTGGGCTTTAACCGGGTGTTCGGCTACTATATTGAGGTTTCCAAGTCCTTTATGGACCAGGTGCCTGCAAATTACATCCGCAAGCAGACCCTTGCAAACTGCGAGCGCTACATCACCCAGGAGCTGAAAGAGCTGGAAAACCAGGTGCTCACCGCCAAGGACCGGTTGACGGCTCTGGAATATCAGATCTTTACCTCCCTGCGGGAGGAACTGGGCCGGCAGGCTGCCCGGGTTCAGGAGTCCGCCTCTGCGGTGGCGGCGGCGGATACGCTGTGCTCCCTGGCTGCCGTGGCGGTGCAGCGGGGCTATTGCCGCCCGGAAATCAGCCTGGGACCGGAGATCTCCATCACCGACGGACGGCACCCTGTGGTAGAGGCCATGCTGAAGGACACCCTGTTTGTGCCCAATGACACCGCTCTCGGCGGGAAGGACAACCAGGTTGCCATTATCACAGGCCCCAATATGGCGGGCAAATCCACCTATATGCGCCAGGTGGCCCTGATCGTGCTCATGGCCCAGATGGGCTCCTTTGTCCCGGCCCGGGCCGCCCGAATCGGTCTGGTGGACCGGGTGTTCACAAGAATCGGCGCCAGCGACGACCTGGCCTCCGGCCAGTCCACCTTCATGGTGGAGATGTCCGAGGTGGCCTCCATTCTGAAATATGCCACCTCCCGGAGCCTGCTGATTCTGGATGAGATTGGCCGGGGCACCTCTACCTATGACGGCATGAGCATTGCCCGGGCAGTGCTGGAATTTGCCGCCAGCCCCAAAAAGCTGGGGGCAAAGACCCTGTTTGCCACCCACTACCACGAGCTTTCTACCATGGAGAGCAAGCTGCCCAATGTGAAAAACTACAATATCGCCGTGAAGAAGCGGGGTGACCAGATGCTTTTCCTGCGGAAAATCGTCCCGGGGGCCACAGATGACAGCTACGGCATTGAGGTCGCCAAGCTGGCGGGCCTGCCGAACAGCGTCATCACCCGGGCAAGAGAAATTCTGGCCGAGCTGGAGGCGGAAGGCCCCCAGTACACCCCCGCTCCCAAGCGGGAGGAAGACGACCAGGTCAGCCTGCTTGATCTGTCCGCAAACCGGGTGTGCGATGCCCTGAAAGCCATCCAGGTGGAGACGCTGACGCCTATTGAGGCTATGAATCAGCTGTACCAGCTGCGGAAAATGCTGGACGCGTGAATTCCGCAAATTGGGGGTTGTCTACGAGTTGACAGTTGACAATTGACAGTTGACAGTTAAGGCATTTCCTTCGGAAATAAATTTAATAATTTCAAAATTGTCCCGAAGGGACACCATAACTGTCAACTGTACACTGTCAACTGTCAACTCATTCATCTGCAACCCCCAATCTGCATACAACCAAAGATTGGAACGATCAATATGGCAAAAACATCCCTCTCCTCTCCCATCCCCCGCCGGGATGAAACCATCGTGGGCTTCAGCTGGTTTGGCTTTCAGCTGCTGCTCCTGCCGAGCATCCTGACCGGCCTCAATGGCCTGCTGAAAAAGCCGCTGTCTCTGGCCGAGGTGAATTTTACCTTTTTTCTCATCAATTTCCTGGCAACCCTTTGGATTTACCATCGGTTTCTCTCCGGCTCCTGGAAAGGCGTAAAGGCCCATCCCATTCTCTTCGGACAGGCCGTTGTCCTGGCGCTGGTGGCCTACTGGCTCAGCACACTGGCTATGAACTGGGCCATCCGGCAGCTTGACCCGGGCTTTGTGAACCGGAACGACGCCTCCATCGCCTCTATGACCCAGGGCAGCTACTACCTGATGCTGCTGGGCACGGGCATTCTGGCCCCGGTGGCGGAGGAATGCGTCTATCGGGGGCTGGTGTTCCGCAATATCTATTCCACGGCCCCCTGGGCGGCATATCTGGTGTCCATGGTGGCCTTTTCCCTGGTGCATATCGTCTCCTATGTGGGAGCCTATACCCCCTTGCAGCTGGTGCTTGCCTTTGTGCAGTATCTGCCCGCCGGTGCGTGGCTTTGCTGGTGCTATACGAAAAGCGGCAGCATCTATGGCCCAATCGTTATGCACAGCCTGATCAATCTGTATTCCCTGAACCTTTTGAGGTAATTTTATGCCGAAAATCATCCAATTATCCCCTCATATTGCCAATCTGATCGCCGCCGGTGAGGTGGTGGAGCGGCCGGCATCCGTTGCCAAGGAGCTGCTGGAAAACGCCGTGGATGCCGGGGCCACCAAGGTCACCGTGGAGATCCGGGACGGGGGCATGACCTTCCTGCGGGTGACGGACAACGGCTGCGGCATGACCGCAGAGGATGCCCGCACGGCCTTTCTGCGCCACGCAACCTCCAAGCTCCGCTGCGCCGAGGATCTGAATGCCATCGGTACCATGGGCTTCCGCGGGGAGGCTCTGGCGGCCATTTCCTCCGTCAGCCGCATTGATCTGCTGACCAAGACCCCGGATTCCCTGACCGGCGTCAGCCTCCATCTGGAGGCCGGGGCCGTGACCGAGGAGAACGAGGCCGGCTGCCCGGACGGCACCACCATCATCATCCGGGACCTGTTTTACAATACCCCGGCCCGCATGAAATTCATGAAGGCCGATACGGTGGAGGGCTCCCGGGTGACGGGGGCGGTGCAGCTGCAAGCTCTGGCCCATCCGGAGGTTGCCATCTCCCTGATTCGGGACGGCAAGACCGTTCTGTCCACGCCGGGCAGCGGCGGACTCCGGGCGGCGGTGTACTGCGTCTATGGCCGGGACTTTGGAAGCATGATCCCCGTGGACAGCACCTGGGAAAAATACCGTGTGACCGGCTTTGTGTCCAAGCCCACGGATGCCCGGCCCAGCCGGAATTTGCAGACCTTTTTCGTCAATCACCGGCCTGTGAAATCCAAGCTCCTGGTCTCTGCCCTGGAGGAGGCCTACCGGAATCAGCTCATGGTGGGCAAATTCCCAACCTGCGTGCTGTGCCTGGAGCTGCCGCCGACGGCGGTGGACGTGAATGTCCACCCGGCCAAGACGGAAGTGAAATTTCTCAATGAAAAAGCGGTTTTTGACTGCGTGCACTATGGGGTGCTGGGGGCGCTGAACAAGACCCCGGACCGGCCCCAGGTCCATTTCTCTCCGAAAAATACCACCTTTTTCCCGGAGACCCAGCCGGAAAAGACGGCTGCGGCAGCGCCCGGAAAGGACTTCTTCCGCACCATGACTGCCCAGGACTACCGGGCCTTCTCCAAGGCTGTGCAGTCTGCACCGCAGCCCGATCCCGCCGCAGCCAGAGCGGCTGCGGCCAAGCTGCCGGAGAGAGCCGCGCTGCGCTCCCAGGTGATCCTGCCCTCGGCAGCCCCGGCAGCACCGCCGGTCCCGCCGGTGGCTGCGCCGGTATCCGTGCCGCCGAAAGCGGCGCAGCCCTTGCCTGCGCTGCCCGAGGAAAAGCCACGGCCCGAGGAAAGGATCGGGAAGAAGCCGGAACAGGCTTGTGCGCCGGAGCAGACGGCCCTGGAAATGCCTGCGGCAGCGCCCTGGCGCATGGTGGGGGAGCTGTACCGGACCTATATTCTGGTGGAGCAGGGGGACGAGGCCTTCCTCATCGATAAGCACGCTGCCCACGAGCGCATTCTTTTCAACAAGCTGAAGGCCCATCAGGAGGCCATTGTCGGCCAGACCCTGCTGACCCCCATTCCTGTACGCCTGAATCCGAAAGCTGCCGCTGAAATCGTGAATCACGCGGATATGATGGAGCAGCTGGGCTTTTCTCTGGAGGAGTTCGGGGAGAATACCCTGCTTCTGCGGCAGATTCCCATGGACCTGAGCCCGGATGACGCCGCCGAAACCGTGGAGACCCTGGCAGAGGATCTGCTCCGGGGCCGGGTGACCGAGGCGGACACGGTCCGGGATGAAATGCTCCACACCGTGGCCTGCAAGGCCGCCATCAAGGCCGGGTGGGTCAATGACGAAAAAGAGCTCCTGGAGGTGGCCAAGGCTGTCATGTCCGATGAAAGCCTGAAATACTGCCCCCACGGCAGACCCATCTGCGTGTCCCTGAGCAAAAAGAATCTGGAGCGGCAGTTTAAGAGGACGTAAAGGAGCGAAGCCCATGAACCCAATTATTTGTCTTGCCGGGCCGACGGCCTCCGGAAAGACCGCCCTGGCGGTGGAGCTGGCCAAGGAATTGGACGGCGAGGTGGTCTCCTGCGACTCCATGCAGGTCTATCGCCGCATGAATATCGGCACGGCCAAGCCAACAAAAGCGGAGATGCAGGGCATTCCCCACCACATGATCGATGTGGCCTCCCCGGAGGAGGACTATTCCGTCAGCCGCTACTGCGCCCAGGCTGCGCCCATTGTGGAGGACATTGTCGCCCGGAGGAAAACCGCCATTATTGCGGGCGGCACGGGGCTGTATATGGATTCGCTCATCCGGGGCAACGACTTTGCGCCGTTTCCCTCCACCGGTGTCCGGCAGCGCCTGGAGGCCCAGGCGGATGCGGAGGGGCTGGAGGCCATGGCCGCCTGGCTGCACGCCGTCGACCCGGAGGCGGCGGAACGAATCCACGACCGGAAGCGGCTTCTGCGTGCGCTGGAGGTCTATCTGGAAACCGGAGAGACCATCACGGAGCACAATCGCCGTACCCAGGCCATCCCGCCCCGGTTCACCCCTGTCTGGCTGGGCCTGGATTTTGAAGACCGGCAGCAGCTCTATGACCGCATCGATCTGCGGGTGACAAAAATGCTGGAAAGGGGCCTGCTGGAGGAGATTCGGGGGCTGCTGGCTTCCGGTGTTCCCGAGAAGGCCACGGCCATGCAGGCCATTGGCTATAAAGAGTTTGTGGATGCCCTGGCAGGCAGGGAGCCTCTGGAAGCTGCCGCCGACCAGGTGCGCCAGTCCTCCCGGCGATACGCCAAGCGGCAGCTGACCTGGTTCCGCCGGAACAAGGCCATGCACTGGCTTATCCGGGGAGAGAACACAACCGGAGAGGATATTTTCCTTTCCGCCCGACAGCTTCTGCGGGAAATCGACAAGTGAATCGTGCTAGCATATGCGTACTCCAAAAATGAACAAGAAAGCGGGTATACATATGAACGAAACCATGAATTTGCAGGATGCCATTCTCAAGGAGGTCCGCCGGGACAAGGTTCCCGTGACGCTGTTTTTGATGAATGGCTTCCAGCTCCGGGGGATCATTACGGGATTTGACAGCTTCGTGGTCGTCCTTGTGACTGACGGGAAGCAGCAGATGATCTACAAGCATGCCATTTCCACCCTTGCGCCTATCCGGCCTCTGAAGGCGGCTGCGCCCAGTCTGTAAGGCGCGTCCCCTACCGTCCCGGAAATCAGGCGGCGGAGCGATTCCGCCGCCTTTTGCCGTATACAGAAAGGAAAACGCCTATGTCGATTGAAGAAAATGTGGAAAAAGTTTTGGAAGAAATCGCCGCCGCTGCCCGGGCAGCCGGGCGGGAACCGGGGGAGGTTGCCCTCTGCGCAGCTACCAAGATGAATGATGCCCAGGCGGTGCGCCGGGCCATTGCGGCCGGTGTCCGCATCTGCGGGGAAAACCGGGTGCAGGAGCTTACGGCCAAGCTGGCAGACAATGCCTATGCTGGGGCTCAGGTCCATTTCATCGGCCATTTGCAGACCAATAAGGTGAAGCAGGTGGTGGGAAAGGTAGACCTGATCCAGAGCGTTGACAGCGAGCATCTGCTTGCCGCGATTTCCCGGGAAGCCCAGAAGCAGGGCCTTTGCCAGGACATCCTTTTGGAGGTCAACATCGGCGAGGAGGCTGCAAAGTCCGGATTTGCGGAGGAGGATATTCTTCCGCTTGTGGACAGAATTGACAGTTTTTCCAACATCCGGCTCCGGGGACTTATGGCAATTCCCCCAATTTCCCGGAATCCCGGCGATAATTTAAAATTTTTTCTTAAAATGCGGCAAATATATGTTGACATACGGGCAAAAAAGAACGATAATGTTTCGGTAGACTGTTTATCTATGGGAATGTCCGGCGACTTCGCGGATGCCGTCGCCGCGGGCAGCACCATGGTTCGCATAGGCACCGCCATTTTCGGTGCAAGAGATTACACCACTGCTCATCAGAAGATGTAAAGATACAGGAGGAAAAACAGAAATGAGCCTTTGGGACAACGTGAAAAAGTTTGCCGCTCCCTATTCCGACGACGATTACGATGATTACGACGAAGACGAAGAGGATACTGAGGACGAATACGAGGAAGAAGAGGAAAGACCTGCCCGCCGCAGTGCCCCTGCCCGCCGCCCCCGCGCTGCAGCCCCGGTAGAGGATGAGCCGGAGGAGGAAGAGGACAGCGATTTTGGTTTCGGCTCCATTTCTGCGTCCGGTTCCGGCGCTCTGGGCAGCAGCTCCGGCTTCAATGGCCCCGTGCTGCACACCGGCTCCTCTGCCAATAAGCAGGAGGTTGTGCTGTTCCGCCCGGGCAGCTTCAACGACACCTCCAAGGCCGCCGACGATCTGCGGGACCACAAGGCCGTGATCGTCAACATGGAGAATGTGGACAAGGCCATGGCCCGCCGTGTGGTGGATTTCCTGTCCGGCTGCGTTTACGCGCTGGATGGCGATGTGAAGAAGATCGCCCAGTCCGCCTACCTCTTCTGCCCCCACAATATGGAGATCTCCGGCGATCTGGAGACCCTGCAGGCAGAGGTTGAAAATTACATCTAATATAAGGCAGCACCGCGCAATTCGCCTGGGGCGGCCGATGGAGCTTTTCCGTCGGCTGCGCTGATTGGATCGTGGGGCACTGCCTGGGGAAACGGTTGCTTTTACGCAAGCGGATATCCGACTACTTTTATTTACAGATCATAGGAAGGAGAAGATAGATATGATCACTCCGCAGCAAATCGATCAGGTGTCTTTTTCCAAGGCATCCTTCGGCGGCTACAATATGCAGCAGGTGGATGAATTCCTGGAGCCCCTGACCGAGGATTATGTTACGCTGTATAAGGAAAATGCACTGCTCAAGAGCAAGATGCGTGTCCTGGCCAGCAAGCTGGAAGAGTACCGCAAGAGCGGCGTGGAGGCCAAGACTGCCTCCGGCGACGCCAAGGCGGCTGCCGACAAGATGCTTCTGGAGACCAAGGCCAAGTGCGACCGGATGCTGAAGGAGGCCACTGCCAAGGCACAGGCCATCACCGCTTCCGCCGTTCCCGCTGCCCCTGCCGCAGCGGGCAGCAATGCCGAGGCGCTGATCGCAGCAGAGAACGCCCGGGTGGAGGAGGCCCGTCTGGCCGCCAACGCCAAAATTGCCGAAATTCAGGAGCAGATGCGCGCCTGCATTCAGGCTCTGGAGCGCATTAAGGCCGCAGCCCCCGCTGCCAAGCCCGTTGCTCCCGTCGCACCCGCAGCCCCTGCTGCGCCTGCGGAACCTGCTGCAGTTGTGGCTGACGCCATGCACTATGACAGCGGCAGCGTGGCCGATGAGATCGCCCACAATGTGGAGGCCCTGGTGGGCTCCACTGAGGACACTGCTCCCAAGGCAGAGCCCAAGCATCCCACGACCGATACCACTACAAGCCGCTTCGCCAACCTGAACCTGCAGTTTGGCCGGAACTACGACCCCACCCACAAATAATTTTTTCCCAATATGCAATGCCAGGACGAGGACAGGAGCCTGGGACGATCCTTTTCAGAGAGCTGCCGGAAGGTGCAAGGCAGCAAAGGAAGCCCGGATGCTTATCCCCTCGGAGCAGTGCGCCGAACCCCAAAAGGGAAGTAGACCGCACCGGGTGCGCCCGATACCGCGCAGACGAGTGCCGCGCAAAGCGCGGAACGAGAGTGGTACCGCAGAGGAAATTATGCCTTTGTCTCTTATTATGGGAGACAAAGGCTTTTTTAGTTGACAGTTGACAGTGAACAGTTGACAGTTGGATACAACGAAAGCTGTTCTGTAAAATCTAAAAACTGTCAACTGTCAACTGTAAACTGTCAACTCATACCGTATTCTGTAATACGCAAATCAATTCAATAAACGCTCAATAGAACAATCGACGGAGGTTATTCCAATGGACTACAAAAATACGATCATCACCCCGAAGACCGACTTCCCCATGAAGGCCGGTCTGCCTGCACGGGAGCCGGGAATGCTGGAGCACTGGCAGAACCTGGACCTGTACAACGAAATGCTGAAGAAAAATCAGGACCTTCCCCGCTTCGTCCTGCACGACGGCCCTCCCTTCTCCAACGGCTATATCCACATGGGCCACGCCCTGAATAAGACGCTGAAGGACTTCATCGTCCGCAGCCATGCCATGATGGGCTACTACACCCCCTATGTCCCCGGCTGGGACAACCACGGTCTGCCCATCGAGCGGGCCATCGAGACCTCCAAGAAGAAGCTCAATAAGGATATGTCCGTGCCCGAGTTCCGGAAGGCCTGCGCAGACTTTGCAGAGGATTTCATCCAGAAGCAGATGGGCGGCTTCAAGCGCCTGGGCGTTGTGGGGGACTGGGAGCATCCCTACCGCACCATGGACAAGCATTTTGAGGCCCAGGAGGTCAAGATCTTCGGCCGGATGTTTGACAAGGGCTATATCTACAAGGGCCTGAAGCCCGTCACCTGGTGCCCCTACTGCGTCACCGCCGTGGCCGAGGCCGATATCGAGTATAAGGATGACCCCTGCACCACCGTGTATGTCAAGTTCCCCATGAAGGACGATCTGGGCAAGCTCTCCCAGTTCGACCTGTCCAAGACCTACTTCGTGATCTGGACCACCACCATCTGGACTCTGCCCGGCAACCTGGCCATCTGCCTGCACCCCAGAGACAGCTATGTCCTCGTCAAGGCGAACAATGGCGAGACCTACATCATGGCCGAGGCCCTGATGGACAAGGTCATGCATATCGGCGGTTTTGAAAATTACGAGGTCCTGGCCAGCTACCCCGGCTCCTTCTTTGAGAATATGCTGGCCCAGCACCCCTTCATGGACAAGACCTCCCGCCTGGTGAACGCAGAGTACGTCACCATGGATTCCGGTACCGGCTGCGTCCACACCGCCCCCGGTTTCGGTGCCGACGACTACCAGACCTGCATGCGCTACGGTATGGAGCTGGTGGTGCCCGTGGATGACTACGGCCGCCACACCGACTACGCAGGTAAGTATGCCGGCATGAAGACCGAGGAAAGTAACCCCGTCATCCTGGAGGATATGCGCGCCTCCGGCGCCCTGTTTGCCTCCGAGGAGATCGTCCACTCCTATCCCCATCACGACCGCTGCAAGAAGCCCGTCATCTTCCGGGCCACCCCTCAGTGGTTCTGCTCTGTGGAATCCTTCAAGGACCAGGCCATCAAGGCCATTGAAAATGTCCAGTGGTACCCTGCCTGGGGCCAGGACCGCATGACCAGCATGATCCGCGAGCGCGCCGACTGGTGCATCTCCCGTCAGCGCCGCTGGGGCTTGCCCATCCCCGTGTTCTACTGCAAGAGCTGCGGCAAGCCCGTGTCCACCCCGGAATCCATCGAGAAGCTTTCTAAGCTCTTTGACGAGTACGGCTCCAATATCTGGTTCGAGAAGGACGCCATGGAGCTGGCCCCCGAGGGCTTTACCTGCCCCCACTGCGGCGGCAAGGACTTCACCAAGGAGAAGGACACCCTGGACTGCTGGTTCGACTCCGGCTCCACCCACTATGCCTCTCTGATGCACCGGCACCCCGAGCAGTGGCCTGCCGATGTGTATCTGGAGGGCGCCGACCAGTATCGCGGCTGGTTCCAGTCCTCTCTGCTGACTTCCGTCGGCGCTCTGGACCAGGGCGCGCCCTTTAAGCAGGTGCTGACCCACGGCTGGACCGTGGACGGCCAGGGCCGGGCCATGCACAAAAGTTTGGGCAACGGCGTTGACCCTGCGGACCTGATCAAGGAGTTCGGTGCGGACATCGTCCGCCTGTGGGCCGCCTCCTCTGACTACCACGCGGACGTGCGCTGCTCCAAGGAGATCTTCAAGCAGATCGCCCAGAACTATCTGAAATTCCGCAACACTGCCCGGTACTGCCTGGGCAACCTGAACGAGTTTGATCCCGATGATCTGGTGGCCCCCGAGGATATGGAGGAGCTGGACAAGTGGGCACTGACCAAGCTGAACGCTCTGGTGAAGGAATGCCGGAGAGCCTACAATGTGTATGAGTTCCACATGGTCTCCCATGCCATCAATGATTTCTGCGTGGTGGAGCTGTCCAGCTTCTACCTGGATATTCTGAAGGACCGGCTGTACTGTGAGGAGAAGAACGGCCTGCGCCGCCGTTCCGCCCAGACTGCCCTGTTCCTGATCCTGGATGCCATGGCAAAGGTCTTTGCCCCAATCCTGGCCTTCACCTGCGACGAGATCTGGCAGTCCATGCCCCACCGCGCCTGCGACGACGGCCGGAACGTGCTGCTCAATCAGATGCCCGAGAACTTTGACGCCTATGCCCTGGACGATGCCGCTATGGCCCGCTGGGATACCGTCATGAAGCTCCGCCAGGACGTGAACGGCGTGCTGGAAAAGGCCCGTGCCGACAAGCGCATCGGCAAGGCGCTGGAGGCCCATGTGACCCTGCAGACCGCTGATGAGGACCTGAAGAAGGCCTGCGCCGGGCTCAACCTGGCTGAGATCTGCATCGTCTCCGATTGCACCTGGACTGCCCCCGAGGAGGGGGCCGAGGTTGCCGCCGGTGTGAACTTCCCCCAGCTCACCGTGGGCGTATCCGAGGCCAAGGGCACCAAGTGCCCCCGCTGCTGGATGCACTCCGTAAACGCCAACGCCGAGGGCCTGTGCCCCCGCTGCGCTGCCGTCATCGCCAAGATGGACGTGGAGCTGTAAACCAAAATAACATACGCCCTGCCGCGTCTGCTCAAAAGGGAGACGCGGCAGGGCGTATCTGTTTTTGCCGGGAACAAAATCGGAAGGAGAATCGAAACCAAGACCGAAGTCGTTGCCCGCCGCAGGGAAAACTTGCGGCGGGGTCAAAGTGTTTATGCGGTTATGCCAGCACCAGTTCGCCATCCCGGCAGTCCACGGTGACGGTGGAGCCGGTGGTGATGCGGCCTTCCAGGATCTTGCGGCTGAGCATGGTCTCTACGGTGTGCTGCACATAGCGGCGCAGGGGACGGGCACCGAACTCGGGGTCGTAGGCTTCGTCCACAATGTGCTGCTTGGCTGCATCTGTCAGGCGGCAGGTGATCTGCTGCTCGGCAAGACGCTCGTTCAGCTTGTCGATCTGCAGGTCGATGATCTTGGTGATGTTGTCCTTGGTCAGGGGCTTGTAGAAGACGATCTCGTCCAGACGGTTCAGGAACTCGGGGCGGAAGCTCTGGCGCAGCAGCATCATGACCCGCTCCTTGGCGGCGGGGTCAATTTCGCCGTCGTCCCGGATGCCGCCCAGCAGCTCCTGAGAGCCCAGGTTGGAGGTCAGGATCAGAATGGTGTTCTTGAAGTCCACGGTGCGGCCCTGGGAGTCGGTGATCCGGCCGTCGTCCAGCACCTGCAGCAGGATATTGAACACATCGGGATGGGCCTTCTCCACCTCGTCGAACAGCACTACGCTGTAGGGCTTCCTGCGGACGGCCTCGGTCAGCTGGCCGCCTTCCTCGTAGCCTACGTATCCGGGAGGCGCGCCGATCAGACGGCTGACGGAGAATTTCTCCATATACTCGGACATATCGATTCGAACCAGGTTGTTCTCATCGTCAAACAGGGCTTCTGCCAGCGTCTTGGCCAGCTCCGTCTTGCCCACGCCCGTGGGGCCCAGGAACAGGAAGGAACCGATGGGCCGATTGGGGTCTTGGATACCTGCACGGCTGCGCTGGATGGCCTCGGTCACGGCCTTGACGGCCTCATCCTGGCCAACCACACGCTTGTGGAGGATGCTTTCCAGGTTCAGCAGCTTCTCCCGCTCCCCCTGGACCAGACGGCTGACGGGAATGCCCGTCCAGCGCTCCACGATCTTGGCGATTTCCTCGTCGGTGACCTTCTCGTGCAGCAGAGCACTCTCGCCTTCGGACTGGTTCCGGCGCTCCTGCTCCTCCAGCTCCTTTTGCAGCTGGGGCAGGCGTCCGTATTTCAGCTCTGCGGCCTTGCCCAGGTCGTAGCTCTGCTCTGCGGCCTCAATCTGGCGGTGCAGGTCCTCAATGTCCTTACGAATCTTCTGAACCTTTTCCAGGGAATTCTTTTCGTTTTCCCACTGGGCTTTCTTGGCGTTGAAGCTTTCCTGCTCCTCGGCCAGCTCCTTGCGAAGCTGGGCCAGGCGGCTCTTAGACAGCTCGTCCTCTTCCTTCTTCAGGGACTCCTCCTCAATTTGCAGCTGGATGATGTGGCGGTTCACGCTGTCCAGCTCTGTGGGCATGGAGTCCTGCTCGGTCCGCAGCTGGGCACAGGCCTCATCGATCAGGTCGATGGCCTTGTCCGGCAGGAACCGGTCGGTGATATACCGGTGGGAAAGGGTAGCGGCGGCGATAATGGCGGGGTCTGTGATCTTCACGCCGTGGAAGTTCTCATAGCGCTCCTTCAGGCCACGGAGAATGGCGATGGTGTCCTCCACCGTGGGCTCATTGACCATGACGGGCTGGAAACGGCGCTCCAGAGCGGGATCTTTTTCAATATACTGCCGGTATTCGTCCAGGGTCGTTGCACCGATGCAGTGCAGCTCGCCCCGGGCCAGCATAGGCTTCAGGAGGTTGCCGGCATCCATGCTGCCCTCGGTCTTGCCGGCACCCACAATGGTGTGCAGCTCATCGATGAACAGCAGAATTCTGCCCTCGGACTGCTTGACCTCGTTCAGAACGGCCTTCAACCGCTCCTCAAATTCGCCCCGGTACTTGGCACCGGCCACCAGGGCACCCATATCCAGGGAGAAAATGGTCTTGTCCTGCAAAGAGGAGGGAACCTCCTTCTTTACGATCCGCTGGGCCAGCCCCTCTACAATGGCGGTTTTGCCCACGCCGGGCTCGCCGATGAGGACGGGGTTATTCTTGGTTTTCCGGGAGAGAATTCGAATCACATTCCGAATCTCTTCGTCACGGCCGATGACCGGGTCCATTTTCTGCTCTTTGGCCTTCTTGACCAGGTCCGTGCCGTATTTTTCCAGAGCATCATAGGTGCCCTCGGGGCTGTCGGAGGTGACCCGCTGGTTGCCCCGGACGGATTGCAGGGCCTTGAGCGCGGCTTCTTTGGTAATGCGGTAGTCGGAGAAGATCCGCTTCACGCCGCCCTGAGCGGTTTCCAGCAGACCCAGGAACAGATGCTCCACGGAGACGAATTCGTCCTTCATGGTGCTGGCCTCTGCCTCGGCGGCAGTAAAGGCGGCATCCATGTCGGCACTGATATAGAACCGGTCAGCTTCCCGGCTGCCGGTGACGGAGGGGACCTTGCCCAGCTCCGTTTTCGCGGCGGCTTCCAGACTCTCCACCGTCACATCCATCTTCTTCAGCAGCTGGGGCACAAGCCCTCCGTCCTGCTGCAGCAGAGCCACCAGCAGATGGATCTGCTCCATTTGCTGATTGCTGTTTTGAATTGCAAGGTTTTTGGCGTTCTGGACAGCCTCCATGGACTTTTGCGTATAGTTCTGAAAATTCATAGCCATCCTTCTTTCATGGTTTAGCACTCTCTTGATGCGAGTGCTAATTTTTATTTGCTTATACTATACTCCAATTCCGCCAAAAGTCAAGGGACGGACATAAAATGTTTACAACTATACAATATGCACAATTACAAAAGGAACAATTTGACACGGTTAATATATATTTAACAAAATAAAGCTTGCATTTCTGGGGAAATGCGTTATAATAACCATGCAAGTGCAAGATAGCTTCCGGAGACGGAAGCAAAAGTGAAATTTTTTCTTACCTCTCTTTTCTCTGGAAATACCCCCTGCGGTCCGGTCAACCGCAGGGGGTGTTTTCGTGGAAAATGTTCGCCGGTGCAAAAACAGCTTCACAAATGGAAGAAAACCGTGTATGATGTGCAGTAGGATCGTGTAAGCACAAATGTAGGAGGAAACCATGGAAGTATCTCTGATGGAAATGCTGGAGGCCCGGGAGAAGCGGGCCTGGCGGCAGCGGGAGCTGCTGAAACGCGGGCGGACGGTGATCTGCTTCACGATGAACATTGCGGGCCCCATCAAAAACAGCCCCCTGATCGGCAGCGGCTATGACCTCGGGAAGCGGCTGCTGTTGGGGCAGCTGGACGTTGCGGGCGTGGCGGTTTCCGATTTTGAAGAGGTCCGGGAGAAGACGGGCAACGAGTGTATTCTGCTGGTGGATGCCGAGCCGCTGGCCGTCAAGGCCATTACGGCGGAGCTGGAGGATCATGCGCCCATCGGGCGGTTGTTCGATATGGATGTGCTGCGGCCGGACGGCAGCAAGGTGGAGCGGCAGGAGCTGGGACTGCCCGGGCGGCGGTGCCTGCTCTGCGGGGAGAGCGCCCAGGTCTGCGCCCGGAGCCGGAAGCACAGCGTAGAAGAGCTCCAGGCAAAGACCCGGGAAATCCTGCGGGAGGCTGTGGACGAGGCGGACAGCCGGGAGGCGGCGCGGCTGGCCTGCCAGGCCCTGCTGTATGAGGTGGCGATTACCCCCAAGCCGGGCCTGGTGGACCGGGAGAACAGCGGCAGCCACCGCGATATGGACTTCTTTACCTTCCAGGCCAGCGCCGCAGCCCTGCAGCCCTATTTTGCCCAGTGCGTCCGCATCGGGCGGCAGGGGGGCACGCCGACAGAGACCCTCCGGGCGCTGCGTCTGCCCGGAAAGCTGGCCGAGGCGGAAATGCGCCGGGCCACAGGCGGTATCAATACCCACAAGGGGGCCATTTTCTCCATGGGCATCCTCTGCGGCGCTCTGGGACGGCTGGACAGGAAAAACTGGGCAGATCCGGACCGCGTCCTGGAGGAATGCGCTGCTATGGCAAAGGGCATCGTCAGCGAGGACTATCGGGGTCTCACCCCGGAAACGGCAAAGACTGCCGGACAGAAGCTCTATATACTCCATGGCATTACCGGTGTTCGGGGCCAGGCAGAGGCGGGCTTCCCGGCGGTGCGGGAGGTGGGCCTGCCAACTTTGGAAGCGGCGCTGGCAGCGGGAAAGGATATCAATGAAGCTAGCTGCGCGGCCCTACTGGCCCTGCTGGTCCACACGGCGGATACCAATATGATCCACCGGGGCGGCTTTGATGGAATGCAGCAGGCCACGCTCGAGGTACGGGAGATTCTGGACCGGGAGAACTTCCCCAGCCGGGAGACCCTGGAATCGCTGGATAAGCGCTTCATTGAGAAAAATCTCTCTCCCGGCGGCTCGGCAGACCTGCTGGCGCTGACGCTGCTCCTGTTCTTTTTGAAGGAACATCCCCAGAGATGAGAAAGACCGCAGAGGCCGGTGCTTTAGGAGCACGTGACCTCTGCGGTTTTTTATCCGTTCTGAGATGCCTTTTGCCTGTGCAGCTGGCCCCGAATCTTGCCCGGCAGGGAATCCCGCCGGAGGAAGAGCACGCCAACAAGAATGTAGAGCGCGGCTAGCATGGCAATGCCGACCCACCAGACTCCGGACAGCAGCAGATCGCCTGCAAGGCAGGTGACGAAGGTGGGCACGGGCAGGGCCAGCAGCAGCGCCAGGAAATAGCGCCGCCCCTGCAGCCCGGCGTGGGCTGCGGCATAGGGGATGATGCCGTTGGGCAGCCCCGGGGACAGCAGAAGGATGGTGGTGTAATAGGTGCGGTTCCGCTTGACGGATAGGGCATCCCGGGCCTTTTTCAGCTTCGGGGAGGCCTCCTCCAGGGCGGCAAGGGACGTCTGGGCGTGGGTCGCGGCGTAAAAGACGGCTATATGAGCGGCCATGCAGGCGGTCAGGCAGACCGCGCAGCCCAGCCAGGGCCCCAGGACGATCCCGGCCACCAGCTGAACGGGCATGGCGGGCAGAACCACGGAGAGGATCTGGACGAAGGACAATAGCCACAGCAGCCCGGCGCTGTAGGCGGTGCTCTGTCCGTCGAAGCAGGTCTGCAGGGCATTTTCATCCCCGCTGGAAAAGGCAGCCCAGACGTTGGGAACATAAATACGAAGCAGCTCCACCACCAGTCCGATGGCGATGAGCAGAAAAAGAACCATGACCGCCAGTGACCTGACGGCGGACTTTTTGGATTTATTCTGCATAGGAAGATTCCTTTCCCTTATATTGTACAAAAGCCCGGCCCGGAAACCGGGCTGGGCCAAAATCGGCACATTCTTCCGCAGAAATGGGGGAAAATTCTCCCATTTGCTTTGGCAGCAGGATTATATCATGGGGAATATGGAATTTCAAGCTTTTTTTCACATTCCCAAAGACACAAGAAAAGAGAGGGACTTGGCAGCAGCTTTCTGCGGCCTGTGTCCCTCTTTTGTGCTTCTATTATAGCAGAAAACTGCCTTGTTTTCAAGACTTGAAAAGGAAAAGCGCAACATTTATACTGGTATTATCGAAAAGGAGGCGCGGAAAATGGAACTGTATGACAAAATTGCGGACCTTGCGCTGCTGTGGCGGCGGACAGCGGAGATATTCCCACGATTCGAAGAAGTAAAATGTGATTGGGATCAGGCGTTTTACGATTTTTTGCCCCGGCTTGCCGGGACGGATGACGCTCAGACCCATCTGCTGTTCGCGGAATTTATGAATCTTTTGGGAGATGGGCACACGGAATATCAGTTCCCCGGGGCATTCCTGAAGGAAAACGGATTTCTGCCGTTTTCGCTGCGATATTGCGGGAACGCCTATTTTGTAGACGGCACTCTGCCGGGGCAGGAAGACCGTTTGGGGGCGGTTGTGGAGAAAATAGACGGCAGGCCCTTTTCGGATGTTCTGGATGAGGCGGCAAGATATGGCTACCGTGTGGGGAAATTTTTGCCGGAATTTCGATTGAATGGGTTGCTTCCCCTGCTGCTGCCCGGAAAGGTGCACACATTGGAAACCTCCAAGGGCATATTTCCTTTCCGATTGTTGCCGGAAAAAACAGAGCTGCATTCCGTTGGAAAAAGGCGGAAATTTGAAATTCGGGATTTGGAAAATGATATTCTTTATGTAAATCTTCCGGACTTCATGCATGGGAATTTTGCAGCCACGGTTCGTGCTGCATTGGAGAAAAAGATGCCTTCCGGGCTGATCCTGGACATTCGGGAGAACATAGGCGGCATGACGCTGCTGGGGGCACAGGTGGCAGAGCTGCTGATTTCCGGAGAGTTCTCCGGCTGCCGGAAGCGGACCCGAATTGGCAGGGGCGTGGACCTGGCTTCTGCCAGCCAGATAATCCTAGAATCCCCCGAGGAGCAGGCACGGGAAATTGCCGCGGGGCTTTATACACAGGAAGATGTGGAGGCCAGCCGCAGACAAATGGCGGGAACATATACGGAAAGCTATCAGGACCGGTTCGGCAGGGAAGGGCAGCAGGCCCTTTTTACGGGGCCCTGCGTCGTATTGACCTCACGGAGAACGGTTTCCGCAGCTGAGGATTTCCTGGCGATGCTGCGCAGCAATCGCCGGGCAACGGTGATCGGAACGCCGACCTGCGGCACTACGGGTACACCCATGCTCCTGCGCCTGCGCTGCGGCGGCGGTGCCCGCATCTGTTCCGTAGGCTACCGGCTGCTGGACGGAACGGAATTTCTAGGATGCGGCATCCGGCCGGATATCCCCATGGAATCGACACCGGAGGATATCCTTGCCGGCAGAGACCCGGTGCTGGAGAAGGCAATCGACTTCATGCGGAAATAAATTGCGCGTTTTCCAATAGGACAATGCAACCGTATTTTGAGACGGCATTGCAAAACCGGAAAGCTGTTTGGCGTGATATGCTCCCCATAGAGTAGACACTCGAAAGAACAAAAATTCGAGACTACACTGTGGGGAGCATATTAATTCCCCTACAGCCTTTTCTACACTGTCCACCTATGCCCACGCTACACCAGGCATGAAGAAGGAAAGCGCCAAGCGGATGACAGAATTTATTCGTTCCGTACAAAGCACGTAGCCGTCGCCTGCTGACCGCAAAATTTTCGCGTTACGGTCACGGTTACGGTCAAAGTAAATTTGGCAGAAAAAGCTTCAACTTTTGGAGCAAGAAAATTAGCCTTTTCCCAGTAAAGCAAAAGAAATCCCGCACCAAAACTGGTGCGGGATTGGTGGGGGAAGGTGGATTCGATGGCTTGCTTTGCACAGCAAAGCAATAAGGAGAAAACCAGTTTGCGAACTGGTTTGTTAGGCAGGCCACTGGCCTGTTGGATTTAATTGGGTTCGAATCCGCCTTCGATACCAATAAAAAGAGGACACCCTACGGATCAATGCCGCTTAGTTAACAGCTAGGCGGCATTATTCTATTCAAGTGAGTTAGCGAGCAATGAAATAAAAGCGAAGTTGCTTGCTGTTTTTCTGCAATCAG
>ERZ773194.1240-NODE-1240-length-28871-cov-5.502325_pt1 | contig 28871 bp, 24 predicted proteins | sample MGYA00511240_ERZ773194 | MGnify/ENA primary metagenome ERZ773194 (study PRJEB29015, sample SAMEA2737774) | human gut metagenome | biome: human gut; feature: human-associated habitat; material: faeces | place: China | collected 2012 ... | reverse complement strand
GGCTTGGGGTGTCCCCAACAAGCATTTTGTATTTTCGTCCGTGTGCGGCGCAAAAAACAATGCTTGCTATTTTTCCTGCGCTGTCGCGCATTTTTTCGCCTGTGGGATTTCTGTATCACGCAGGCTTTCGCTGTTGTATCAGCGAATTGGAGCGATAAGCGACTGTTCCTCTCCGCCGCACCGTCGGCGGTCATACTCGCTCACGCTCCTGCGTGATGCTCTCTATATCCTCGGTATCATTATTCAAAATATATCGGCGCAGTTATTGCGCAGTCTGGGCGGCAGTCTTATGAAAATATCCCTCATAAGATAATACCAAAATATTGACCGTTTCGTTAAGTATAACCGCAGAAAAATTTTGTGTCGGTAATGGTATGCGTGGAGCGTGTGACGGTTACATCATCAAAGCCCTCTACTATACAACCGAGGTTTTTGAGAAAATAGCATTGATTTTCTGAAAAATTTACAGTTTGTTCATGACGGTTCTCCCTTATGCCTAAATTCAACACCGGATTTCTATACAGAATGCGAACAGGTCACGGCAGCTCTCGGATAAAATACCCTTCATATATACAAGCACGGAATTTCAGAAAACGGTCATGATTTTTCATGAAAAATTATGCTCCATGATAATAATTCTCCGTATTGAATAAATCGTCGGTGCTGACCTGTGCTGTATGCTGACAACATGATAAGGCTCGGAACAGAAATGCTCGGTCTGCCTTTTTCAAATTTCCCCATAACAATTTCACGAATGGAGAAGTTTTATGGCGCACTCAACTTCTTGCGCACTGCCAATAGACTTTTGATACCTGAGCGCGCTATAATATTACTGTGGAGCATAACAGTTTCATAACCCAAAACAGAAAGGTTGTGATTGAATGGGAAGGGCTAAGACCAATACCGTCACGGGTGGTGTGCTTGCTGAGAATCAGGCTAAGATCGACAACTATGATAAGTCTATCAAGGCTGCACTCGACCGCAAGCGTAAGATCATTATGGAGAGTAAGCTCTATATCTACGGACAGCTCTCTGAACTTTATGGCAAAGAGGGACAGGAACTTCTCGATGCTGTGACAGTGGAGCATACGCTTATCGGCAAGCTGACTGAAAGCGGTATGACCTATGACCAGATCGCTGAACTGGCTGACGATAGCTCTGCTGTTGCCGTGAACGATACTGACAGGTACGGCAAGCAGATGAGTTTTTCAGAAACAGACCATTCCTATTCGGAGTAACATATATTCCGACAACAAAGCGATAGCTGTGTACGGGGCGGCAGCAATGCCGTTTCGCACAGCCCTGTGCAGGAGTAACGCCCTGCAACATTGAGCCATTGCGTGTAGAGATAGATAATCGCAGGCGGAAAGGAGAAACTTGGCAAGAAAGGATACAGGAAAAACTTTGGCAGAGCTGAATGAGCGATATAAAGACAAGCCTTCCAGCAAAGCCGTTTATGAAGTTGACGGGCAGCGTTATGCTGTGACAAGTCACTTCGTTGGGGAAAAAGACCTTGATAAGGTGCTTTATGACCTTGCTTTCAAAAGAGCGTTTCAGGAAACCGAAAAAAACTAAAAAGTTTTTGGAAAATACTTGCCATATTCGGTTTTCTGCGCTATAATAGGTGTATCATTGAATATGGTTTGCTTTGATTGGAAAGGAGTTATCATGGCAAAGCAAACTACTTACAACGTTGGGATTTATGTGCGTCTGTCTCAGGAGGACGAACGTGCAGGCGAATCCCTTTCAATCGAAAATCAGAAGAAAATGCTGACGGAATATGTCAGCAAGCAGGACGGCTGGAATCTCATCGAGATATGCGAGGACGACGGCTATTCGGGAACAAGTTTCGACAGACCTGGTGTCAGGCAGCTGCTTGAAGATGCAAAGTCGGGAAAAATCAATCTTATCCTGTGTAAAGACCTTTCACGTTTCGGAAGAAATTACATCGAGGTCGGGCAGTACATAGATTATATTTTCCCATCGTTCAATATCCGCTTCATTGCCCTGAGCGACAACGTGGATACGCTTGACAGAAACAGCTCGGCAATGGATCTTATGCCCGTGATGAATTTGTTCAATGAATGGCACGCCGCCAACACGTCCAAGAAGGTACGCAGTGTAAAAGCTGCAAATTCCAAACAGGGCAAGTATCTGGCAGCTAACGCCGCTTACGGTTACATTAAGGCAGATGATGAAAAGCATACGCCGATCATTGATGAAGAAGCCGCCGTGATCGTAAGGCGTATATTTGAGCAGAGGGCAAAAGGTTTCAGTCCCAATCAGATCGCCAGACAGCTCAATGCGGACGGTATCGAAACACTTTCGGATTACCGTTACCGCCGTAAGGGAATGGAAAATCCGCTTGTGACTTCACATCTCTGGAATGACTGTATGGTGCGCAGTATCCTGACGAATGAAATCTATATCGGAAATCTTGCACAGCAGAAAGAAACTACGGTGTCCTACAAAAATCACAAGATTATCCGCAGGGACAGGTCGGAATGGGTGATCATTGAAAACAATCATGAGCCGATTATTTCAAGAGAACTGTGGGATAAGGTAAGAGAGGTTGAAGCATCTGTGAGTGTCGGTAAAGTAACAAAGGAGGGTGTGATCCGTCCGTTATCGGGCTTCATGTACTGCCCTGACTGCGGTTATAAAATGAAAAGCTCTAAAACGAAGCACAACACCAAGAAGCGTGGCACTTATGAGACTGTCAGCTATCGCTGTGGGACTTACATCAGAAGCGGAATGGCAGGCTGTACTCCTCATTCTATCCTTGAAAGAGTGATCATGCAGGTTATTGTTGATGACATCAGGACAAAGGCAAGGCTGGCTGTGGAAGATGAAGCCGCACTCCGTGAAGCTGTTCTGAAACGCAGACAGGCAACCGCCGATGCGGAAACGCAGGCTGACAGCAAGAAGCTCCGTGAGGGTGAGAAAAGGCTTGCCCAGCTTGAAACGCTCATCAGCAAGACCTATGAAGAAAAGCTCCTCGGTACTGTTCCCGAAGAACTCTGCGTGAAAATGCTGAATCAGTATCTTGCCGAGCAGAAGGAGCTTACAGCGAAGGTGGCTGTCCTGAAAGAAAAGTGCGAGGACGCTGAACAGGCTGAAAAAGATGTTGACAAGTTCGTTGCAAATATCAAGAAGTATGTCGATATTCAGGAGCTTACCCGTGAAACTTGTCTGGAGCTTATTGAGTACATCGTGATTGGTGACCGCCCCGAAAGCAAAGACGAGGAGCGCCAGATTCACATCTTTTACAAGTTCCTTGACAAAGGGCTTGCGGAAAAAAGAAACATCCTGCTTTCGCAGAATGTGGAGTAAAAAATATTCGGGTGTACTTTTATGGGGTTCTTCTCTATGAATCAGGTTTATCTGCTTCATCACGCTGCGGACAGTTGCTTCGCATGGTATCTTGATGCCATCAAGCTTGCCGACTTCTTTTCTGTACTTAAGAGCCTGATACATACGTACTCTGCCGTAATCCGCATTTTCTTCGTCCTCATCATGAATTTTCAACATGGCGTCAGCAAGCGGCTGATACTTCCAGGGTTTGCCCTTACGCTCAAGATAATCGTAAAACGCCTGTCTGCACAAGAGTGAAAGTCTTTCCTGTGCCTGGACCTGCCGTGATTAGGACAGTACCATTTGAGGACGATATAGCGAGTTTCTGAGCATCGTTGGCATTTCCAAAGTAATGCATCACCATATTCATAGAAGTCATAGAGATAGCTGATCCTGCCCGTAGGGGATTCGTTGGGCATCAGCAAGGTCTTTTTGACATATCCCCACTGCTCCAGTTCAGCAAGCTGGGACTTGATCGCTGTTTCTCCGTCCTCACAGATAGCCACAAGTCCGGCAATCGTGAAATTCCATGTAGGCGGTAAATCATTGATCTTGCCGAGCAGACCTATCGAATCGCAGCCGATATTGGTTGACCGCACGAAGCAATTACTCAGAACGACATAACCGCCTGACCTATGTACTCGGCAGATCGTATCTGGTATTGTTTTTTTGCTTTTGTTTTCTTGTCCATTTCTCTCACCTCTGCTTACGCTCCGTACACAAATTCCATATTGGATATTCGCAGCTTATTGACCGCATAGACATGACCATACGGCTTCTGTACTACAAGGAGGAAACCTCTCTTGCAAAGCTCATACACAGCGGTACGCAGTTCATCAAAGGTGAACTGCGAAAGCTCACTGTAACGGCGAAGCTCATCGACCGTTACATAGTCAAAGTCTGAATGGTTGAGCATAGCCGTCAGCAGTTCATTACAGGCTTTGGCTTCAAAGTTGTAATTGAGCAGACTGATCTCAGTAGGGTTCGGCATAGAAAGACCTCCTTTGACATAGTTCATCTGAAATAAAAAAAGCTCCTAAGCGACCTGTTTTCATACAGGCTCAGTGAGAAGCGATGTGCAATATTCAATTTTTAGGCATAAAATAGCGGACAGCGCTTCTGTTATGAAACACCGTCCGCTATTGTCTATTATTCAGTTTGCTTTGTCAACAGGCTTTCTACCGTTTATGGGTTGTTTTCGGCTTCTACCAAGTTTCTACCAAAATTCTTCAAAATACATGAATTTTCAAAATAGCGCAGTTGTGCTGTTTTGGGGCTTTCTACCATCAAAAAGCTCCGTGGAATCGGGATTTTTGTGTGACTCAGTGTGACTCGGTGGTACTCAGTGTGAAATTGGTTTGCTTATATCATAAAATTGGAAAATCTACAAGAAGTTTTTTGGGGCGGCAAATTGATAAAAGTACTGAATTTCTATGAAAAATATGATAGAAACTGCTCACATCGCATAAGCATTAATTGATCCACGTCAAAGTAAAAAACCTCGCCGATTGGCGAGGAAAACTCACTATTTAAAAATTCATTTTACCGATAACTATAGCGTGTTCACATAAAAATGAAATGCACGTCTTTTCGGCATAAGCATTTTATGGGAACACGCTCTAATATTATTTGTGATAGGTAATATTTTCTATTGTTCAGCTATCGCTCTCGTCATTGTTCTTATCACGAATTGCCATTAGTTTATCATAAACTGTGTCTGCATTTTTTGTAAGACGTTTAACAGTCAGATCTGTTGTGAGCTTATTATTGGCTGCTTTAAGATGCTTGTCTGATGTTTGCAGCGCCTCTTTTATTTTAGTAAGCTGGGCAATCGCTTTATCAATTCCATCAATTGCATCCTGATGTTTCTTAATTGCATTTTCATAGGTTTTAAGGAAATTGCTTTTAAACACTTCAATATTATTTTCAAATGTAGTAAGGTCAGCCTGCTGATTTTGCACGATAGCAAGCTGCCTTCTGTATTCCAACGAATTTAGCGCTGCATTTCTCAGTAAAGAAATAATCGGAATAAAGAACTGTGGGCGTATTACATACATTTTGGGGTATTTGTATGATACATCAACTATTCCGTTGTTATAAAACTCATTATCTGATTCAAGCATTGACACAAGAACCGCATACTCACAGCCTTTTTCATTTCTATCCTTGTCCAGTTCTTTGAAAAAGTCCTCATTTTTATGTTTGGTCACCGTAGTATCAGATTCGTTTTTCATTTCAAACATGATAGAAATATATTCTGTTCCATCATCCGAAAAGTCTTTATAGATGAAATCACCCTTGCTGCCTGTTTTGGCATCGTTGTCCTTTTCGAAATAGGCATTTGGAAACGCTGTCATTCTGTACTGATTAAACTGAATACTGCAATGCTGTTCTAAGGTTTCACCGACCATTTTTGTTGAAAGACGCTGTTTAAAGTCTCTTAGTCTTTCTATTTCATCATCTTTAACTTTCAATTGTTCTTCATATTTTGATTTTAAGGATTGTTCGTTAAGTTCGCGTTCTCTGTCCTTCAATTTGATTTCAGATGACAATTCCTGGATCTGAGTGATTTTCTCTGCCAGTTCATTATCTTTTTTTCGTTCTGCCTCGGATATTTCAAGCTGCTTTTCAGTATCCTTGTTACTAAGACTTGATTTCAATTCTACAATTTCCTGATTCTTTTTGTTAAGCTCCTCATCTTTGCTTTCCAATGCCATATTTACAGCAAGTTGCTTTTCACTATCAGCTTTATCGATCTGAGCTTTAAGACTTTCAATCTGCATATCTTTTTCAGACAGATCCGATTGATGTTTCATTTCGATGTCTTTTATCAGCAGATCATTAGAAGTTTTTTGTTTGGTAATTTCAGACTGCAGTTTTTCATGTATTTCTTTATCAAATTCAGAGGTTCTTACCTGTGATATCAGTTTTGCATAATCAGCTTCATCAATAGTAAATGCTTTATTGCAGTGAGGGCACCTTATTTCGCTCATAATAATAAATCTCCTTCATAATTTTGATTCTCAAAATCTAAGTAACAAAAAATTAATTATATTTTATGCCTCCATAACGGAGGCATTTTTTAATCTTTTATAATTTTTTCGATAGAGCAGCTATGACCTTTCTTGTCATCATAATTTATGCCAACGAGAAGAATTTCACCTGTATACTGTGAAAGCTTTTCGGTGTAGTTTTTACTTTTTATCTGCTCGATTGCAGCTCCGGAAGACCTGTTGTATTTCAGTTCGACTACAATTGCGGGAAGCTCAACATTTTTCCGCGGTATGAAAACCAGGTCAGCAAAACCTTTTCCGGTAGCAAGTTCGCGGTGAACGATGTATTTGCTCTGAGCGGTGTAGTACGCAAGCGAGATCACGCAGGCGAGGGAATTCTCGTCGTTGTATTTCAGCAGGGAAGTGTTTTCACTGTGACACTGCTCGATCAATTCCGCGACTGTGTCAGATTCGCCGTTGAGCGTAGCCTCCAGCAGCTTGTCGGATGCTCTGATCGCCTTCATGAGATTTTCCCAACCGCCGTCCTCAACAGAGTTAATGAACTCCTGTCGTACTTCGCTGTTTGGAATCCAGACCTTGCCAATGCCTGTTTCACTGATTGCCCTGAACGTAAGATATCCCAAGTGTACGAGAAGTGTGAGAACATCATCTGCACTGTTGAGAGAGGTCATATCGTTTTGGAATTTTGCAGTATTTACACCGACTTTCTCTCCTGCTATCATTAAAGTTACTTTGTCTTTTAGACCGTCAAAGTTGCGCATAATGTGCTCTTTCAGCGCCTCATAGGTTTCGGTCGAAGTCCAGTAATTGCCGAATGAACCGCGCAGAACAGATTCAACAACTGATTTTGGATTGTAGATGGATATTCCGTCAAGGCAGTAACCGTCATACCAGCGTTTGGTTTCTTCGTAATCCCTGCCGTATTTAACGCAGATATTCTTTACTTCCTCCTCGGTAAATCCTGTAAACTCGGATATGGGTCTTGCGTTTATCATGGATATTTCTGTAAACATATTTATCGCAGAGTGTTCGCCGTACTTCTTTATCGGCAGGATCCCTGTCATGTAGGCGAGTGCAACATAGCTCTGGTCTTTCAGCAGAGTGCGAAGAAAATCAAGATACATAGTGTATTCTTCTGATTTTATGCTGCTCTTTCTGAAAATGCAGTCCCATTCGTCTATTATGAATATGAAAGGGATCTTGAACTGATTAAAAGCAGAAGTCAAAACTTTCGTCAGACTGATACGCCTTGGCATAATCAGTTCAGGCATGGAATCTGTTATATCACCAATAATATCATCTTCAATATATTTAATTAAATTCTCAATGCTTTTGGCTTCGGTGAGATACTCCACCATATTAATGTGAATGACATTGTACTTATTGAGGTGCTTCTCGAACGAATCGGATTTTGATATTTTATACGGACTGAAAAGTTCTCTTGAATCGCAGCCCTTGCTGTAATATGCAGTCAGCATATTTGCAGCCATTGATTTGCCGAACCGTCGCGGTCGGCTGACGCAGATGTACTTCTGCGGAGTTCTCAGGACTCTGTTGGCGTACTCTATGAGCAGAGTTTTATCAACGTATATTTCGGCATTAACAGCTTCTTCAAATTCAGTATTGCCGGAATTGAGCAGTATTCCCATATCAAAGCACCTCCCGTTTATGTGCAGAATGTCTTTAATAAAGTATATCATGTAATCTGAAAAAAATCAAGCGGATCTACGGATCAAAACATAGCATTCAGCCCGTTTATCCTGATATAATCCTCATTTTATTCAGAATCTCTCCATAACCGTTGACCATAAACTTAGCCCCGCTGAAGTCACAGTTTCTGAAGTGCGGTAGCTGTGAAAACATCTTCAGTTTAAGCGGATCACTGAGAATCATTCTGTTTGAAAAGCAGTGTTCGTGGAATTTTTCGTGACCGCGATCAATGACTTGTCCGCTGTGTGGATCTATAGTGACCTTACAGATATCGGGGAATAGTCCTGCGTAAAGAAGAATTTTGCTTTCATCAGGCGAGAATTCAGCATAATTAAAAATCTCATTATTGCTGACATGGCAGTTGGGATTACTACGGAGCTACATACCAGATCAAAACACCGTTTTATCTCTTTGGAAATGACGAAAACTCGCTTCCTCCGGTCAATGAGATGGTGATAACTTCAACTTTCAGCGATCAAGCTCCGCTGACAATATCCTTTTATATGAAAGAATCGGCAGGCACAAGAGACCTTGACGGAAGTGATGAAAAATTCGGCTATGTTTGGTTAAAGTTAAAGAATGATGTTTCCTCAATATTAGATGAAAAATATGGAGAAAGTGAAAGTGACACTTTGGGTGGTTCGCACGGTTGGACATGGAATCCGGCAGACAAAGCATTTTCAGTGCACTTTGAAATAGTTAAAACAGCTAAATTGACTGATACCGAAGATAAATATTTTATATGGTATGATTTCAAAACATATGGTGATGAGGCAGATCAGTAATGCTGCCTGAATGATTCACTAAAAAAGTAAAAAGGACACTATGGAGCTTCCGCTCCATAGTGTCCTTTCTTTATATAATGCCCGCTTAATAGCAGGGCTGCTGTTCAGTGTTCATAATGTCCATTATTATCTTAACGATAGCATATTGTTTTCGATTCTATTACATGATTATTATGCAATAGAATTTGAGTTTGAACCTTTTGATTGAAATTCAAATTATATGGAATAAATTTTAATAAGAGCAGATTTCAATACCGTGTAGAAATCATAAAAGCGGTTGACATTAAGCGGAAATCATTGTATAATAAGTCATGAGAACTTGATTCGATCTCAGAAAGGGAGGGCATATGCTGAGGGCAAAAATAACACCATATATACTGTCTTTATCAATGGCTATGAGCCTTGTTTCGGGCTTGCCTTTCCAAAGAGCATATGCTGTATCAGATGATGTTACATACAAAGATATGAACTTTGCAATTCGCAGTGGAACTACCGACCAGCTTACACTAACTTCTTATAGCGGATTTGAAACCGTTATAAATATTCCCGAAACAATTGACGGAAATACTGTTACGGCTATAGGGGATAAGGTTTTTGCGGAAAACAGCACTGTTAACACTATCTCTCTGCCTGATACTATCAATTATTTCGGAACTGACGTTTTCCGCGATTCATCGGTACAGTCCGTCAATATTCCGACATCACTAAGAGTAATACCCAGCTACACCTTTAACAACTGTCAGGAGCTTGAAAGCGTATCATTTCACGATGATATAGCTGTAATATCGAATACTGCATTTAAAAAGACCAATATTATCGTACCGCAGGAGTTAAGAGAACGCGTTACAGGTACGACGATACTTTCGTCAGATACTTCATGTCAGTTTTCAATAAATGATTGGAACTATAATATTACTTGTAAAAATGGAACCGTAAATGCTGAGATACTTAGATATAACGGCAATGATGAAGTAATATTCGTCCCTTCAAAGCTGAACAGTGCTGATGTAACTATCTGCGAAAGGAATGCGTTCCCCGATATCAATAAAGTAAAAAGCGTAGAATTTCCAGATTCTATGACTTCTCTTGATGTCAGCTTTGCAGGAACAGGAATAGAGGAAGTTACTGTAAGAGGTGTTGATGAAATACCTGCCTCGGAATTTGAAAACTGCACAGAACTAAAAAAATTAACAATATCAGATAGTGCAGATATATACACTATCGGTTCAAATGCTTTTAGAAACTGTACCTTGCTGAAAAGCATCTCATTTCCTGAAAATTGCGGGCAGATAAACATAGGAAGTTACGCTTTTGAAAATGCGGGAATAACAGAACTGACGATGAAATGCCCCTCGGAAATAGGCAACAGGGCTTTTTCAGAATGTGAATCGCTGGAAACTGTAGAATTGAGCGATGCAAATGTAGCCTATGGATCATTTATGAACTGCAATTCACTTACTGAAATCATATTTCATGGGAATACTGTACTCAGCGATTTAAGCGTATTTAACTGCGACAGCCTTGTTAATGTTAATTTCATTGATAGTCAGCTTACCTCAAGCAATGCTTTCAGAAACTGTCCGAAACTTTATACTATAAATTCAGAAAAAGTATTCAGTTCAGTAACAGGTGATTTTATCCCTGAGTATAAGGACTTTATCTTTACTCATTTCAACGGTTCTGACAATGTAGGCTTTATAAATGAATACGTTACAGCGTGTGTTGAACGCATTGTAAACGAGTATACTGATGACGGGATGAACGATATAGAAAAGGTCCTTGCGCTTCATGATTGGGTGTGCAACAACACAAAGTATACCGAAGAAAGTATCGGTGATAGTGAAAACCATAGTGATGCATCTGTATTCATGAATGATTATACTGTCTGTGAGGGATATGCAAGAGCCTGCAATCTTCTATATCACGCAGCCGGTATCGAAAGTTATTACGTTCACGGTTCCAATCACGCATGGAATATCGTAAATATAGAGGGAAACTATTTTCATGTAGACGCTACATGGGACGATCTTGGCAACATATCACGGGAGTGGTTCATGAAGTCCGATGATGAGCTGCGAAAAGAAGGCGGCAGTCATGCTGAGTGGACATTATATGTACCGTCTCCGCTCCATGAATTTCAAGGAGATGTACTTCCTGAGTGTAAGTACAGAATGGGCGATACCAATGCTGATGGCAGTGTAAATGTTGCTGATCTTGTTTCATTGCAGAATTTTCTTATTGGACGATCAAAGCTTGAAAAAGAGCACTGGGTTTTATCTGATGTATGTCATGATGGAAAAATAAATGTTTTGGATATGGCAATGTTAAGGCGAATCGTAATAGAGGAATGTTTTACTACATAAGGTTTTAATGTATATTATATTGACAACAAATGCGTGTCATGAAAATTTAGTAAGGAGGATCTGTGTATGAAGTTTTCTCGTTTTTTTGCAAGTGCGCTGTCACTTATGTTGATTTCTGGTGAAGATGGCGTAATAGCAACACCTCATTGTTCTTTTGCAAGTTCTACCCAATACCCAATACACACATCCGGAAATGATACTTTTGGATGTAGGATAACTACGTCATTGTTACGATTCATATACCAGAACAACTATCTTAACTAAAGAAAAATATGAAAAAGAAAAAATTATCTTTTTTAGCCGTAATAACTATAGTATGCTTATTTTCCCTAAACTCTTTTAAAGTTCTTGCCTTAAATAATTCATACGGCATGGAAGTTCCCGAAATGCTTGAATTGTACGAAAAATACTACGATGATGACTATGAATCTCTATATTTTGAGGAAGCAACATCAGAGTATTCTTCGTACTGTGTTATACAGGAAATGGCAGATGTTGGATTTTTAAGCTATTACGGCGATCCTGACGAAAATATAAATATAGCCGATCTACGACAGATCTCCGGATACAGTGAGGAAGAATTATCTTTAAGATGTAGTTACATCGAGCGAACTGAAAATTGGAGCCTTAGAATGCAATTTTTAGCGCACGACCACAACGCCAACTACGAAGCTGCATTGAAGATAAAAGAAACAATAGCCCAAAATCACGACATAAAATCAGCATATATTGAAGTTGGTGAAAAGTGTGTTATACGCAGCAATCGAACCTGCTGGAATGATATTCGCAGAATTGACGAGTTTGGTATAGAGTCTCCGCTTACGGAGGAACTAACTTCAAAACAGGTATCTGACTTGAATTTGAATATTGCTAAGAACAACTATGAAGCTTCAATAGACGAGCATACTGGAAATGTTGTTTTTGCCGAGGATGTGACCGAAAAAGAAAAGCTTGAATTTGCCGTTTGGCTCAAAGCTAATTACGGATTCTATGCATACACTTACTCTGCCGCAGCAAATGCAGAAAGCATATCGCCGGAACGTAAAGAACTGTACTATACAGATATTAAAGGCGATGTGAACAACGATGGTTTGTTTAACGTGAGCGATCTTGTGATGCTGCAAAAATACTTATTAGGAAATGGAACATTAACTAATTGGAAAAACGGCAATCTTTGCTGTGATGATCGTATTGATGTTTTTGATCTTATCTTAGTCAGACGCGAATTCCTTGAGTCTGGAAGTTCATCTGTATTTTAAAAACAACAAATTTTTTGCGAAATGGTTTCATAACTATCAATATATTATTGATCTACTGCCCTCGGTTGTCCGAGGGCAGTTTTCGTTATACAAAAAGGTCACTGTAGAACTCTCGCTCCACAGTGACCTTTCGTGTTACTTAGTGCAATAGAAATTTTATGCCGTTGATTTGTAAATTCTCTCCAACGCGATGGCTAAAGGGAGTTTTTTAACTCTGCGGCTTTTCCCACATTTTGGGTGTGACATAGTATTTGCTCTCGTACCAGTCGATGCCGTCATCGTGATACCAGTATTCGATATCGTCCACGCCGTCTATTGAGTTTGCACCGCCCTCAGCGTAAGGATCGGTGGGGGAGTAGAACACAAGCTTCCAGTTTTTGATCTGTTCCTCGGTTCCTTTCTGGCTGGAATTGCTATTCAGGAAATACTTGTAAGTAGTTCCGCCGGAATTTTCTATTGTATGATTATATTTACCGTTGTAGTCCTCTTCAAAGTCTTCGTAACCGTAGTATATTTTCTCGGGGGCGTTTTCGCTTGCCATCAGTGTGTCCATAAATACCGAATTAACGGGGCCATCGACTACCCATTCTTTATACTTAGACTTATTTATGATAGTTGGCACATTTTCGAGCGAAGAAAACGCATTCCACCCGATATAGTGAACATTTTCGCCTATGACGATCTCTTCTATGGGACATCTCTCGAACATTGCCGGGGAAATGACTTCCACGCCGTTACCTATGGTGACTTTTCTGAGATTAGTGCAACGATAAAATATATGGCCCCCGTTACCAATTTGTATTAAACCACCAAAGTAATTAGGATCTAGTGACGATCCGATATACTTCACCGAGTCGGGGATCACGATTTCTTCAATGGCGGTCTCTCTGAATGCAAGTGCTCGTATATTTTCAACTGTATCACCTATTGTAACTTTTGCCAGGTTTTTACATCCGTCAAACGTCATCTCCGGGATCACCTCAGCATTATCGATGGTTACCTCACCGATACCATAACACTCATAAAACATCGCGGAGCCGGTGCTGACGCTGCCATTGATATGAAGTGTGAGCAGATTGTTTTCGTCATACGGGATCGTTCCCTCATTTGAACCTGCGATACCATAGTAATATGCGGTATTATCATCAATACTTATATCAATATAGATCATAGGCATTGTCAGCTCAGAAAGTGCTGTGCAGTTGAGGAATGCATTGTGCCCGATCTTTGTGACTTCGGGAGAGAGCACGATCTCCTTGACATGCTTCAGATCCGCAAATGCGTTTTCAGCGATCACGCCGCCGTTTATAGTTACCTTTGAAAGGCTCTGCGGAATGACGCTTTCCGCATCAGCGTTGCTTCCGTACCCGAACAGATAGGCGAGATTGCGGGTGAAGTTCTCCGTGTAGTCAGCGCCAAGGTAGGGCAGTGACAGTTCCTGTAGCTGGCTGCAGTTCCGGAGCACGCTCGCCTTGATGTTGTTGAAAACGGAGGGGATCTCAAGCGAGGTAACAGTGTTGTCCTCAACGCCCACGAGCATACAGAATTTCTCTCCGTTCGGGAGAGTGTATTCATCGTTCACGACATAGTCGAAGCCCTCAAATTCGGGTTTCAGCGTCCAGTCGGCGTAGAGCACGATATTGCCGGTTGTGCCTGACGGGATACCGCCCTCGCCGACAAACTCACCGTTGGCATCGTTATACCGCCAGCCATTGAATGTGTAGTCGTACTTTTCCAGCGGCTGAAGATCTACCGAGTCAAGGATCGTGTAGCTATCGGGATTGTCGTTTTGGATACCCTTTGTGTTGTTGTAGGTAATGGAATATCTGTCAGCCGTAGCAATAGCGGTCAGAGTGATATCCCCGGGCTTGGAGGTGTCGATCTCTGTGACCTGCTCCTGCGTTGTATCATCTATCCAGTACAGGAAGGTATAGCCCTTTGCCTCCAGCGGCTGTAGGCTGACCTTGCCCTCCGCAAGCGGGAATGACTTCGGATTGGGGTTGGTATAATCTTCTGTCATTATCACTTTTAGGTTGTATGTCACATTGATACGGTTATCCAGCATGGCAGACGCAAGATCGTCGGTCTTGTAGTCGGCGTAGATCTGCATACTTGCACCGTAGCGGAGCATATCGCGGAGAGTGGAGATGAGCTTCTGGTCGGTAGAGCCTGCAATGCCTTCCACAAGTCCAAGCTTGCGTGCGGCATAGGTGCATACGCTGTACTCCATTTCCTCACCGTAGTATGTTTTACCGTTGTATACCACATAGGGCTTTGAAGCTATCATGTCATTCATTTCCTTGGCATAAAGCTCCGTGTATCTGACTATGTAGCAGGTGTGTGAATTTTCGTTATTGCTGATAGTTCTGACCTCTGTTGCTCTGAGATCGGAAGATGCGGTTTCGGGTGTGTGTTCCGTCACGCCCTCGCGCCAGAAAAGCATTCCGACATCGGCGGAGGTAATACCCGACGCACCATCGACCTCTATTGCATACATGATGTTTACCTGAGCGCCGAATTCGAGATTCTGCGCAAAGACAGACGCAGTCGGCACAGCTTTGGTTTCCGCAGCACTTACCGTGAGTCCGCAAACAAAGAGTATCGGCAATGTCATAAGCGTCAGAAAAGCCATAAACAGTCTCTTTTTCATAAATTTAACTCCTTTCAGAATATGTTTTCGCTGTGGTCAAAACTTGCTTGGCTCATTGATATCCCATTCGCCTTCATTGGATGACGTGAGGATATCAGCCGAAGAAAAGTAAATAATATCGATCTTCGGCTCCTCGTAGGTCAGCTTAGCCTGTGAGGCTTCGTTCAGGTTTTTGCAGGTGATCTCGTTTTTCATGGTTTTAACTCCTTTCAGAATATATTATTCACTGCGATTAAAACTTGTTGGGAGCATTGAAGTCCCATTCTCCTTCGTTGGAGTTTGTATTGGCGTCGGTCGAAGAAATGCTGTTCTCCTCCCTGGTTTCGGCGGAAACAGTGGGTGTTTCCGTTTTGCGTGTAGTTTCCTGACTTGGACTTACCGTAGCGGCGCTGTCCGTGCTTTCATTGGCAGACGGTGAAGATGTTTCTCCTTTGGCGCTTGTTACAGCCGACTGGGATCCTGTGGCTGTAATTGAACCATTGTCTTTGACGCTTTCTGATGTTTTTGTTGAATTGTCTGTATTCGTGCCAGCCGAGTCGGAAGTTTTTTTATCAGGATCATCAACGGACGTTGTATCAGTCGATTTTTCTTCGCTTACTTCGGTAACGTCCTGTATTGATGTGCCATTACTTTTCTGCGAATCTGAATCACCGCTCTTACAGCCGGCCTGACAGACTAAAGACAGAAAAGCAATTGAAAATGCTGCGATTTTTAGCCTCTGCATAATACTGTCCCTCCTTACATAAATTGCCAAAAGCGCTTCACTTACGGCAGCACCTTTACACAATTAGAGTTTAATCTAATTATATCATATTTGTTTTGAAATTGCAATACTTTTTTATTTTCGTGAAAGCCGTTAATTCATGGAGCCTTAATGCATTCTTTACAATAATTTCCGGTAACATCATGAACGTGCATTGCAAGCTGTTTAAGTTCATCAAGTACCTGCGGACTTCATGTTCACGTTAATCGGAACAGCCTCGGCAAGCTGCCTGTGCCGGTTATCAGTCACAGCGATGTGCAGATCGTTTTGAGACTTGTAACGGTGCTTGCCGCTACGCACCTTGCAAACAAGGTGAAGCGAATCATAAAGGACATTTCAAAAAGTATACATTATGAGATCGCTAAAAATTAGCTGAAAGAACGTTCCAAAAGGTGGCATTTGGAGTTTTGGGACATACCGAAATTCACAGCCACTTTTTGGAACAGATCGGAGGAATATATGGACAACAGGGTTTATGGATATGCTCGTGTATCTACTCGTGAGCAGAAAGAGAATCGTCAGATCGAAGCACTTATCAGATTTGGAGTCCCTGAACAGAACATTATAGTCGATAAGGCTTCCGGTAAAGACACAGAACGTGAAGGCTATCAGTATTTAAAAAGGCAGATACTGCGCACAGGTGATACACTTGTTATCAAAGAGCTTGACCGTCTCAGTAGAAATAAATCTGATATTAAACGTGAACTTGAAGAGTTTAAAACTATGGGGGTACGGGTTAAGATACTTGATATTCCTACGACTCTTACAGATTTTCCCTCCGAACAGAACTGGGTAATGGATATGATAAACTCGATCCTTATAGAAGTTCTTGGTGCAATTGCTGAAAATGAGCGCAGGAAAATAAAAGTAAGGCAACGTGAAGGGATTGAAGCAGCAAAAAAGAAAAATGTTCGTTTTGGACGTCCTCCCAAGCCTCTGCCGGATAACTGGCATGAGGTGTTGTTGGAAGTTCGCTGCGGAAACAAAAAGCCTATAGATGCTATTCGAGAACTGGACATTTCTCGTTCGGCATATTATAGGCTTTATCAAAAGCTTTAACTGAATTATTTAAGGAGCTGAATATATGGAAATTTATGATAATCAGGAGAATGGATACATAGCGGTTTGGTTAACGAAAGAGGAGAAGAACCGCTATGACCGTGATAAGCTTACCGGTCTGCTGTTGAGCAAAACTAACGTGACAAAATGTAAAATAGTATACTTTTTCTCAGGTTCTGAAGATTTGTGCAGGAATACGGAGGGACTGCTGCTTGCAAATCTGAAAAACGTTTAATATGCCGCACAGCTAACTTTTCAGAGTTGGCTGTGTTTTTTTGCATAGATCAAGGTTTATTGAAATGCAAAAACAATCTTGATATTTTTAATATTTAATGATATAATGAGTACGATGAGTATTCAAGAAAGGAGCGGTAACATATGGGTATCTATGTGAATCCCGGAAATGCTGCATTTCAGAGGATAAACAATTCCGAATATGTGGATAAGACGAAGCTTATTGATCTGATAAACGCAAGGATAGGAACGAATAACAACCTCGTTTGCATAAGCAGACCCCGCCGCTTTGGAAAATCCTTTGCTGCAAAAACACTTGCAGCTTACTATGACTGCTCGTGTGATTCGCACAGCCTGTTTGATGATAAGAATATTGCGGAATGCGAGTCATATGAAAAGCACTTGAATCAGTATAATGTCATTAGTCTGGATATAACAGGTTTTATATCTGAGGCAAAGCGGGAATGCGCATCATTAAGGGATATCTCCGGAAAGATCATAAATGCTGTCAAAGATGAATTATCGGGATTTTTAAATGATATTCCCGCAGATAAAACTCTTGAAGAATGTCTTGCTATGTGCGTTGACCGGAAAAACGGTAAACCTTTTATTTTTATTATAGATGAATGGGACGCTATGATACGCGAAGCAGCAGACGATCCTAAAGCGCAGGAAGCTTATCTGAATCTTTTAAGATCATGGTTCAAGAATAACAATTTCACTCCTAAAGTTGTTGCTGCTGCCTATATGACAGGAATTCTGCCTATAAAGAAGGACGGCTCGCAGTCCGCTATCTCGGATTTTGAGGAATTTACAATGGTGAATCCCCGTGATTTCGGAGGATATGTTGGCTTTACCGAAGATGAAGTCCGCCGGATCTGTCAAGAGAACGATGCTGATTTTGAAATGATGAAGATATGGTATGACGGTTATTCATTTAAAGGAGCAGGTTCGGTATACAATCCTAACTCGGTCATAAAAGCTGCCAAATATGGTGATTTCGATTCATACTGGACTGAAACATCTGCTGCCGAAGGGCTTATGCAATACATCAGTCATGACTATAACGGACTTACTAAAACTATCGCTGAACTTATCGCAGGGATAGAGGTTAAGGTCAGTGTAACAGGTTTTGCCAACGACCTGACAACATTCCGCGGAAAAGACGATGTACTTACGCTGATGATACATCTCGGCTATCTTGCGTATGATTCCGTTAATAAAACGGTGAGGATACCGAATGAAGAAATAAAGCTGGAGTTCCAGAAGGCTGTCAGGGAAGTCAGACACACTGCAACTATCGAACGTCTCAGGGCAAGCGAGCAGCTTTTTCTTGATACTATCGAGGGAAATGAAACTGCCGTTGCAGAGCAGATAGAAAAGATACACATGGAGGAAACATCACCTATCCACTACAACAAGGAGGATAGTCTGCGAAGTGTTATCAAACTTGCTTACTATACCTATCGTGACAATTATGTTCAGTGGGAGGAACTTCCTGCCGGAGCAGGCTATGCAGATGTTGCGTATCTTCCAAAATATGACTCAGGATATCCCATACTCGTTATAGAACTGAAATGGAATAAGACTGCTGAAACAGCTATTCAGCAGATAAAAAACAGACACTATCCCGATTCGTTCAAGGGACTTGGCAGGGAAATAATCCTTGTTGGTATCACCTATGATAAGGACGCTCCTGCCGGAAACAGGAAGCATATCTGCAAAATAGAAAAAGTAGAAATGGAATAGACAGTAATAGTCCCCGCTCATTGAGCGGGGAATGTTTTATTTTTTGAGTGTCATATGTAAGCTTTCCGCTATATTACGCATTGCATTACAGAAGCTGTATTCCTGTGTCAATGATGTCAGTAAGGGGTCGCCCTCTCTTATCCTCATAGTGCGGCGTATCTCCTTTGGGATAACGACGCGGCCGAGGTCATCGATGCGTCTTACGATTCCAGTAGCTTTCATATATATTACCTCCGTAATTTTTATTGGTTAACGCTGTTATTATCTGCGGAAATTTTTTGTTTATTCGGAAAAGATCATTATTGCCGAAGTCTCAGAAATGTAAGAAGCCGCACGAAAATCCGCGTATTCGGTTAAAGATCTGCTTGACTTATATAAATAAGTGTGGTAAAATATACAAGTATGATAAAACAGGTATAAATTTAATAAATTTTTTAAAAATTAGAGATCGATTAGCGGTCTCGGATAAGTGAGGGTAAATATGGGTATAAGTGTGGTTTTGCTTGCCTATAAGGAGGCAGAAAACCTTTCTTTTCTTCTGCCGAAAATAAAAGGCTTTTTGGACGAGTTGCCGGAGGAGTACGAGATCCTCGTAATTGATACAAAAGAACCTCTTGACAATACTTCGGAGGTCTGTGAGCAGTTCGGCGCACGGTACATAAATCAGGAGTATCCCGGTTTCGGCGGAGCTTTCCGCACGGGAATAAAGTATGCGGAAAAGGACAAGTTCCTTATCCTCGACAGTGACGGCTCGCACGACCCGAAGTATATTCCCGACATATACAAGAAATTCACAGAGGGCGGATACGACCTCGTTATCGGTTCGCGCTATACCAAGGGCGGCGAGACAAATGACAGCAAAAGCTCAATAATCATGTCGCACATTCTTAATACGTTCTTCCGTATCTGCCTCGGAATAAAGGCAAAGGATATCTCCACCGACTACCGTATGTACCGCACGGAGCAGTTAAAGGCAGTCGAACTGGAAAATGTTAATTACGACGTTCTTCAGGAAGTTCTCCTGCGAATGAAGCAGAACAAACCGGACCTCAAGATAGGTGAAGTACCGATCTCGTTCCAGAAGAGGATCTACGGCGAATCCAAGCGCCGTCTTATCCCGTTCATCATCGGCTACATGAAGTCACTGGTAAGGTTCACATTTATAAGATACCCGCTCCTGCGAAACATATTGCTTTACGGTATCTTCGGACTTATTGCGGCAGGACTCGATTTCGGAGTGTTTACCGCTCTTACAAAGACCGTCATGAAAAACGTTCCCGAGGCGGCGAGCGTGATAGGAAACATTGTCGGATTCATCTTTACATTTACGACCAACACCTACTGGAATTTCCGCAAAAAGGACAGGATAGCAGTAAGGGCAGCCTCCTACGGCGCGGTAACGCTTCTGGGAATGGGACTTTCCACCGCAATGATACATCTGTTAAAGGACAGCATGAACCTGTATCTGCTGAAAATACTCGTTCTGCTGCTCGTATCCGCAATACAGTTCGTGCTCAACAAGCTTGTTACCTATAACAACAAGATCATAAAGGGCAGGGACTGATCCCGAAATGAAAGGAAGCGTTAAAATGTCTGGTAAGTCAGCCAAATCGGCTAAGTCTCTCAAAAGCGGCAAGCAGTCGGTCAGGTTTACGGATAAGCGGAAAAATACCCTGCTTATGCTTGTACGCTTGATTATAGTATTTGTCGTACCCATTATCGTGGGCAGGATCATGTTCAGAAAATTGGGAATATATCCGTATAAAGCAAATGGCACAAATTCTCTGCTGTCCATTGACCTTTGGACGCAGTATTTTCCGATGTACCGTCAATTCGCGCAGACGGATTCGATATCCGAGGCAATTTACTCGTGGAACGGCGCGCTCGGTTACAACAGCTTTGTGCAGAACGCATTCTATTGCCGAAGTCTGTTCCTGCTGATATTCAAGCACGTTTCAATGGAGTCCTCCATTGCGTTTATCGACAGCGTTGCCCTGCTGAGATTTGGTCTGAGCGCGCTCACCTGTCAGCTCCTGTTTGAGTATAAATTCAGGGACTCGAACAAAAAGCCCGTGCTTATGGCGATATCGCTTTGCTATGGACTGTGTTCATACGCGATATGCTTTGTAATGCAGTGGATGTGGACGGACTGCATTTTCCTTGCTCCGCTGGTCATTCTCGGTCTGGAGATGCTGCTGGACAAGAAGTCTCCGCTCCTCTACACAGCCGCGCTTGCGCTCACCATTTACACGAACTTCTATCTCGGATTCGGAGTGTGTATTTTTACGGCACTTTACTTCCTTGCGGAGACTATCAGGAGAACCGAGAACGAGATCACTTCACACACCCGCAAAGAGACCATGAAGTCCGTTGGACAAAGCGTTCTCAGATTTGCGATATACTCCATAATTGCCGGCTGTCTTACAGCAGTTATCCTTATTCCGACACTCAAGGGACTTTCGCTCTCGATGTCCGCAAATGAGGGAAAACTCGACTTTAAGCAGTGGTACCACACTCTTGCCGACAATATGAACGCGCTTCTCCCCGAAACGGGAGCATCCCTTGAATACGGTGTTGCGAACATCGCTACGGGACTTGCAATGTTCATTCTCATACCGCTTTTCTTTACCAATACGGAGATAAAGTTCGGTCAGAAGATCGGATACGGCGGTTTCCTTTTTGCTCTGTATGCAGGCTTGAACTACAATCCTGCGGATTACGTCTTTAACGGTTTCCACTTCCCGAATCAGCTTCCCGGCAGATGGAGTTTCCTTTTCTCGCTTGCACTCGTTATAGTTGCGGCAAGCGGAATCGAGAAACACGGTGGGATCAAGCTGCGGTCGATAATCACTTCGCTGATAATGGGTATGTTCTTCGTGTTTATGGCTCGCTACAGCACCATGACTCAGGAAAAGCAGGATCATATCAGCAGTTGGATACGGTTGCTCGTTATCTTCGCGGTGATAATGATATTTGAAGTCGCATTCAGCGCTTACTCAGAGAGCCGACTCAAAAAAGCCGAAAAGCTTGAGGCTGAGGCTACAGCGAAAAATCCGCTTGATGAGAAAAAGCAAAAAAACTGCATTATCGCTTCAAAAGTCAGCAAGTATATTTCTGCCGCGATGTCGGTAGTGCTTGCAGTTGCGATCGCTTATGAGGGCTGCTCGAATGCTTACAAAGTTGCCGTAAGCAGCAATGGTATGAGAACTTCGAGCATGGAGAGCTATAATGACGCAATGGGTTTGTTCACCAAATATGGTGAAAAGTACGATAGCGGCGATGATGATTTCTACCGCATGGAAGTAAATCAGGGCTGGACTTTCAACGACGGTGTTCTTGGCGATTTCAAGGGAATGACCTACTACGGCTCGACCCTTAACGGCAAGGTGTTCAGTCTCCTCAGATATCTTGGAAACAGGATATACGCACTCAACGTAAGTACGATATACAACCACACTTCACCTGTTCAGAACGGAATTTTCGGAGTCCGCTACATAATCGACAGAGGAAAGAACCTCGACTCACAGATGCCCGGAATGGATCTTGTCGAGACCGGCGATGATTGCTATGTTTGGGAGAACAAGACGGCTCTGCCGATAGCTTATGCAGTAGACCCTGCTGTGACCAACTTCAAGGTCGATGATCAGATCAGACCGCTCAGTGCTCAGAACCGACTTATGAATCTGATGTGTGGCGGAGAGGTAAACGCTTTTGAAAAGCAGACTCCTTCAGCGTTCACCTACAGTAATTGTCAGCTCGATGAAAATGAGGACTGGAACAAGAATTATTTCTACCGCACCGATCCGTCAATGACGGTCACATTCAATTACACCTATGTGTGTCCTGACGATCAGCCACTCTACCTTGAGAACAATTTCCGCACAGGAAACCTCACAATGACGGTGAACGGCGTTGATACAAAGATTGATATCGGCTCAGAACTCTTCAAGTACATTGGTTCATTCCCCGCAGGCACGGAAGTTAACTTTGCTTTCGATGTCACAGGCGTTGAAGTAGGCTGCTTTGGTCTTGATGTTTACCGCTTTGATATGGAAAAGTGGAAGAGCATTTACAATAACCTCAGCAGCAGCGGTCTTGACGTTACATCGTTTGATTACACCAAGATAGACGGAAAGATCGACATGAAAACAGACGGCACGGTAATGTCCTCGATTACACAGGACGGCGGCTGGGACGTTTACGTTGACGGCGAGAAGGTGGATACCTACACTATCGCAGGCGCGCTCGTTGCCTTTGATCTGAATGCAGGTCAGCATGATATAACATATAGGTATCATACTCCCGGACTCCCTGCCGGAATCTGCGTAACGCTTGTTTCACTCGCTGCATTCGTGGCTTGCTGGCTTGTCTGGAGAAAACGAAACGGTCTGAGCTTCAACGTACCTTTCATCAAGAAAAAGGACGAGACTGTGGATCCAAAGAGCAGTAAAAAATCTGCCAAGAAAACAAAGTCCAAGAAGTAATGACAACATGAAAGATAAAAAGATCCGATACGGCAGACTGCTGTATCGGATCTTTTCAGTACTGTGAACACAATTCCTATGTGCGCAGGTTCTTCAGTATTCGATCCCCTTTCTGGCAGGGATACCCTTTTCGTAAGGGTGCTTTACGGCTTTGATCTCGCTGACGTAATCGGCGGCGGAGATGAATTTCTCGGCAGGGTCTCTCCCCGTGAGCACCAGCTCGCAGTTCTCAGGCTTATCAAAGACGAGCCTTTCCGCGAGCGCTTTATCCACGAGACCTGAGTTGTATCCTGCAAAGAATTCGTCCACTATAAGCATCTGAATGCTGCCGCTGTTCATAAGTTCGGCTGCACGTCCGAGCATGGCATTGTGGCAGGCTGTAAGTTCAGCCTTGTCCGCGTCACTCATGGAAAAGGTAAAGCCGTAATTTTTTTGCGGACGGTCAACGGTAATATTGGGCAGCAGGCTCAGACTCGCAAGCTCCGCGGTAGGGTTTCCCTTTAAAAGCTGTACGATATGAACCCTCATTCCCGAACCTGCCGCACGGACAGCAAGTCCGACAGCCGCTGTGGTCTTGCCCTTTCCGTCTCCGCAGTAAATATGTGTAAGTCCCATAAAAAGCTCCTTTGGCAGTATTTTCTGCCCTTATTATACCATGTATCGTCCGAAGATTCAACGCGCTGTCGGTAAAATTTTCCAAAAAGGTGTGTGCAATATTTTATGAGGACAGGTTCTTATATTGGATTGCCATAAATCTGTTTTACGGGCGGTGCTGCGTTTGGTGATATGAAACAACATTTAGTTTTATATATAAAAAAATCAAATTAAGTATTGCTTTTTAAGTCGGCTTTTATTATAATTATTAATGTAACACCGCACAGAGCCCGCCCATAAGATACGCCGGCAGACGGTCTTGGTGCGATGTTGTGATTCTACGTTTTAATGGAGATAATATGACAAAGTTTAAATTAAAATTATCGCTGTCGGATCTGATGTTCTTTATTCCGTACACGTTGTATTTCCTGTCGTTTTTCCTTGAGGATCTTCCGCTGGAGGGCAGTTGGTTTACGATAATAAAACTGATAAGATACCTTTCCTATGCGCTGTTTATGCTTGACGGCGTTGTCATAAGCAGGAACGTACTCAATCTTAAAGCAGTTTCAATACTGGCATTACTGGCGGTCTATGTCGGGATAATGCTGTTTACGAAAGATACCTATTTCCTCTCGCTCGCCGTTATCGTATATACGGCGCAAAAGGTAAAGATAAAAAAGGTGTTCAAAGTCTCGTACTACCTGCTTATCGTTTTTACAGCGGCAGTTCTGCTGCTTGTTGCGGCAGGAGTTCTGGAAAATACAAATCTTATTCTGAACGGACGAAGCAGATACACTCTCGGTTTTTATCACAGTAATGTATTTCCACTGATAGTTTTTTATATTTTTGCGTACAGGCTTATAATGGGCCGTGTGAAAAAATACGAGTTTATACTGTGGATAGCGGCTGCGGTCATGGTTTTCCGCGTATGCAATTCGAGGTCGGGCATAATCGGCATGGCTGCGGTTATCGGACTGTATCTCTTTTTCTCGGTATTCAATTTCAACTACAAGAATTTCTTTATAAAGTTCGTGTTTAAGTATTCTTTCCTGTGGCTGAGCATATTCAACTTTGCCATGATAATCCTTCTGCCTAAGAGGATACACTCTGTTTATATGCTGAATCAGATGTTCACGGGAAGATTTGCGCTGTCGTATCTGAAAATGCGCGACCTTGGCTTCCACTTTATCAGCCTTCTGCCGGGAAGCGCTTTCTCGTCAAGCCGATACGTTATTGACAGCGGCTACTCATATGTCCTGCTGAAGTACGGACTGCTGTTTACTCTGTTTTATGTGGTGCTTCAGGCAAAGCTTTTCAACAAGTACAAGCACAGAAAAGAGATAATTTTCGTATATTTCGGCGTTACGCTTACAAATTTCATAGACAACGACCTTTTCAGCTATGGTTTTATTCCGTTTATTCTTTTAGCTTTCAGCAACGATTACAAGACCGATATCAAGGCTATTCTTGCTAAGCTGAAAATACCGGGACTGAAACGGTTAAAGCTCAACTGACCCATGCGGCGGTTGAGCCGCGCGAGGTGAAATAACAATGATAGAAATTACTGATAGATCAAAATGCAACGGCTGTCATGCCTGTTACAGCATATGCCCGAGATCATGCATAGAAATGAAAGCCGACAGCGAGGGTTTCCTCTATCCGCGGGCGGATAAGGAAAGGTGCGTTGAGTGCGGACTGTGCAGTAAGGTATGTCCGATAGAAAACGGCAAATCACGCTCGGAAAGCGGAACAGCGCTCGGATATGCCGTCATGAACAATGATGAGGAGACCCGTCTGAAAAGCTCATCGGGCGGTGTGTTCACGCTTATCGCAAAGCAGATCATCAACAGCGGCGGAGTTGTTGTAGGAGCAGCTTTTGCGGACGATTTCAGATCCGTGCACCACATAATCATTGACAGCGAAAATGAAATAGAAAAGCTGAGAGGCTCAAAATATGTTCAGAGCCGCATTTCGGATACCTATAAAAGGACAAAGCAGGAGCTTGAAAAGGGGAGAAAGGTTCTCTTTACGGGAACTCCCTGTCAGATAGGCGGACTTTTGTCTTACCTTGGCAAGCCGTATGATGACCTCTTTACGCAGGACATAGTCTGTCACGGCGTTCCCTCTCCGATGATATTGTCGGACTACGTTGATATCCGTGAAAAGGCAGCCGGCTCGCAAACAAGCAACTTATCGTTCAGGAACAAGTCAACAGGCTGGAAGTCCTACAGCGTTTCATTTGAATTTGCCAACGGAAGCAATTATATGCAGAGAAGTTTAAGCGATAATTACATGAAAGGCTTTCTGAAAGACATCTACCTCAGACCAAGCTGCTATAGCTGCGCGTTCAAGACCAAGGACAGACAGTCCGACATAACGCTTGCTGACTTCTGGGGGATACAGACGGTAATGCCCGAGATGGACGACAACAAGGGAACTTCTTTTGTGTGGATACATTCGGAAAAGGGCAGAAAGCTGTTTGAGGAGATAAAGCCGCAGGTGGTTTTCAAGCCTGTCGAGCCTGACACGGCTTTAAAGTTCAATGTGTCTGCGGTAAAGAGCGTTGAAGTTCCGCAAAAGAGACAGTATTTTTTTGAGGCAAGAAACAACGCCGATCTTGAAAAGCTCATATCAAAACTTACAAAGGAAAAGGCAGGTGTCAGACTGACAAACTTTGCCCGAAAGGTAAAGAGGAAACTGAGCCGCTGATCCTGCTCTGCACGGGAGTATAACGTCAATTGACTAATAAAACCGTATATGTTATAATTATAAGTATCAGATAGTTTGAGGAGGAAATGCCATGAACAGCGATAAGCAGATGAACTTGATTATTGCTATTAACGAAAGCTATATTCCTATGTGTAAGGCTATGTTATTTTCGTTTGTGACCAATCATAAGGATAATAAGATAAATGTATTTTTGCTTAATTCTTCTATAAAAAAGGGAAAGCTGAAAGAACTTGACGCATTTGCGCGCAGTCTCGGGATAAAGCTCAGCGTTGTGGAAGTTCAGCCCGAGACGATGCTCCACTCGCTTAAAGCGCAGAGCAGGTTCAGCATTGAGATGTATTACAGGATCTTTGCGCACAAGCTGCTGCCGGAGGACGTAAAGCGCGCGCTGTGGATAGATTCCGATATCATTGTCCTGAAAAACATATCGGACTTCTATTTCCAGAGCTTTGACGATAAGCCGATAGTAGTGTGCAGGGACTTCGCCTACGACTCTGCCGAGATAGCGTCTATCAAGAAAAAGCTGAGCATTGCTCCCGAGCATGATTACTTCAACTCGGGCGTGATACTTTTCAATTTTGATATTATCCGCAGGGAGTTCAGCGAGACGAAATTTGAGAAGATAGTGGACGAGTACGGCAGTTCGCTGAAGTATCCCGATCAGGATCTGCTCAATATGATATATCAGAACCGCGTGAAGTATGCCAACGAGATCGCCTACAATTATCAGGTTAATAATACCGTCAGGGCGGACGCGGAAAATCTCAACATCAGGATACTGCATTACGCAGGCTATAAAAAGCCGTGGTCGCCGAAAATTGCCAACCCGATATGCAGATATTACTGGAAAAACCAGTGGAAAATGAAGAATTACTCCGAGTTTTTCAAGTTCTACCTGATCTACTGCATATACGCTCCCAAGAAGCTGCTCAGGCGAATAGTGAAAGGTAACTGATTATGAGTTTAAAAGTGGGGATTCTGACCCTGTACTATGATAATAAGAATTACGGCGGCTTATTGCAGGCATATGCACTCCAGCATTACCTTGAACAGAGCGGCGTTGACAGCGAGCAGATATGCTATAGGAACGATTTCAGCGAGGCGGCTTTTTACAAGCAGAACATTAAAGACAGCACGGGGATCGCGAAGGTCAAAAAGACGGTAAGGTTTGTGCAGTTCTTGCTCAGGAGCGGACTCAACAGCGTTATGAACCTGAGGATAAAGGGAAAAATAGCCGTCAGAGACAAGGCTTTTTATCGTTTTCAGAATGCAGTTCCGCACTCTGAGAGAGTATACGATAAGTCAAGCATAAAAGAGTCGCTGAAGAAATACAGTGCGTTTGTCTGCGGAAGCGATGTTATATGGAATGCGGGGATACCGGCTTATATAAGCTGTCTGGGCTTTGTTCCAGACGGCATGAAAAAGGTAGCTTATGCCCCGAGTCTTGGAACTTCCGTGCCCCCCGAGTGGTGGCTGAAAGAGTATAAGCCTTTTCTGGAGAAACTCGATGCGGTTTCTGTAAGAGAGCAGTCGATAAATGACTATATAAGCGGGAAAATCCCCAAGCTTGGAGTAAAGACCATGCCAGACCCTACATTTCTGCTCACTTCCGCAGACTGGAACAACACTATCGCGAAGATCCCTCCAAAGGTCTCGGGGAAGTATATGCTCTGCTATCTGCTTGGCGACAGCATTGCGCAAAGGCAGGGAATCAAAGCGCTTGCCGAAAAGAATGGTCTCAAGATTGTAACTTTCCCGTTCATTGCCGACGGAAAATACAGAAAGTGCGACAGTGATTTCGGCGATCATAAGCTTTTTGACGTTTCTCCGTCAGAGTTTTTGAGCCTTATTAAAAATTCCGAGATAGTCGTGACGGATTCCTTCCATGCGGTCGTATTTTCCTTGATTTTCCACAAGAATTTCAGGGCAGTCAACCGAATGAACAAGAATTCGTCGGGTATGTCAGGAAGAATTACAAATCTGTTGAAAGCTGTGGGGCTTAGTGACTTCTTTGTTGAGAATAATGCAGAGATAGCCAAAAACAATATAAACGTAAAAATCGACTTTGAAAATGCCGACTATGGCGCAGCGGAAGCCTACCTCACATTTGAGCATGACGAGTT
>ERZ773194.1231-NODE-1231-length-29000-cov-3.656452_pt1 | contig 29000 bp, 29 predicted proteins | sample MGYA00511240_ERZ773194 | MGnify/ENA primary metagenome ERZ773194 (study PRJEB29015, sample SAMEA2737774) | human gut metagenome | biome: human gut; feature: human-associated habitat; material: faeces | place: China | collected 2012 ... | reverse complement strand
GAGCAACCGGCTCATAACCGGTTGGTCCGGGGTTCGAGTCCCTGAAGGCCCACCATTTTATTATAATATTTTACCACTAATATTTGTATACAGGGGTATAGTTCAGCTGGTAGAATAACGGTCTCCAAAACCGCAGGTCGAGGGTTCGAATCCTTCTGCCCCTGCCAAAGTGGAATAAATACAAATTCCAGAAGAATAACCATCTCCAACATGATAGGAGATGGTTATTTTGTCGTTATAAACAGTAATATCGTTTACAAAGGTATCAATCAGCTTTTCACGAAAGAACAAATCTTTCACATTGCCTTTGGTAAACTGACTTATAAAAAAATTAACTTTGTCAATCGTTAATACAGGGAATTTTATTTCCTCTTTTAGAATTTCAAGTTCAATATCACTTTGCTCGGCTTGTAGTCGTTCTAATTCTTCCAGTAATATTTGCTGTGCTTTGCCACTTTTGATAGCGGCTAACAAATTCTTAATTTCTTTCTTAGTCTGTTTTAGTCGTGTTTCAAGCACTTTGATACCGCTTTTGTTTGCACGTTCTTTTTCACAAAGCTCTACTACTTTCTTAGAAATAATGTCAATGCGTTCCGGTGTAAGGAGCGTAAGCGTTTGTTCAACTACAAAATCTTCTAATACTTGTTTTCTAAAATTGTTCAGTTCGCATTTTTTGTGTTTGTTTTTATTAGAATGTGAACCACAACTATAATAAAAATACTTCTTGCCGCCAGAATGGCTCGTACCACTAATGCCTGTTACATGGCAACCGCAGTATCCGCAAATCATCTTACTGCTCAAAAGGTATTTTTCTTTGACAGCTTTTGCACGTGCAGGAGCTTTTTTATTTTTTGCCATAAGTTCCTGCACTTGATTAAATAGTTCCTCTGATATAATGGCAGGAATGCCGCCTTTTGTTTCCGTTCCTTTATAGGTGTAATATCCTGCATAGCGTTTATTACGAAGAATGCCGTATATGTTATTAAGACTGATGTCCTTTCCATAAACGCTTTTAATATGCTGTGCATTCAAAATCTTTAAAATTTCGGGAGCGGAATTTCCTTTTGCGTATAATTCAAAAATGTTTTTAATGACAGGTGCAGTCAATGGATCTATTACAAATTTTTTATCTACAATCTTATAGCCGAGGGTTCGGTTTCCGCCTGTGCACAAGCATTGAGAGGCATTATAATTCATACCACGCTTTACGTTTTGGGACAGATTGGCGGAATAATGTTCTGCCATACCCTCCAGCATAGATTCTAATATAATACCTGACGGATCGTCTGCTATATTTTCACAAGCGGATAGTACTTTTACGCCGTTCTTTCGCAGAATCGCCTTGTAATGTGCGCTGTCATAGCGGTTTCTGGCAAAACGGTCTAATTTGTATACAATTACAAATTGAAAATTCCCACTGCGGCTATCCCCTATCATACGCTGGAAGTCAGGGCGTTTATCATTTGTTCCTGTTTTCGCTTCGTCAATGTAACGTGTTATTACCGTGTAACCGTTCCGCTTGCAATATTCTTCGCATACCTCAAACTGCTGTTCGGGGGACTTGTCATTTTGCCCGCTGGAACTATAACGAGCGTAGAGTACAACATTGGTGGTTGGCATATTACTTTTCCTCCTTTTTCAGCATGTCGTGACGGAGCATAAGCAAAAACCTTTCCGTTGTATCCATGAGATTAAACCGATTTATATTTAATTCTCGTCGTAATCTTTGCGCTTCATCAATTAAAATATCTTCTTCACCTGGGGCAATATTCTCAACATCTAAAATTCTTTTTGATTTTTTTCCCTCTTTATTTTCTTTCCCGTGCTTATTTATAAAATTTTTATATTCCTCATATGCGTAGAAGTAATCAATCATAGGAGACAAAAAATACCGCGAAAAATTGCGAATTACAAAATTTATTAAATCCGTCTCACTATATTTTTTATAGTTTAGCGGCAAGTTTAAATCCGTATGTTCGAGATTGCTTTTCAGTTTATTCATAGCATCGTCAGACAAACCAAATTCTTTAGACATTTTTTGGTCTACAACATCTAAACTTTTTGTATCTGTCAGTCCAAGCAGATAGTCAACCGTTACATTAAAAAAACTTGCAAGTAAAACAAGCTTATCGGCAGATGGCATAGAAAACTTTTTGTCAGATAAATAGTTGGATACTTGTGACTTTGATACGCCGATTTCTTGTGCGATTTCATCTAATGTATACCGATTTTTGTTAATGTCACGACTATCTTCGCCCCTGCCCACGCCTAACTCTCTAAGTCGATTTTGAAATTGTTGTTGCTTAAATTCTTTTCTCATAAAAGCCTCCGTTAGTTTTATATATTGGATTTTGCCATGTTAAATTCAATTTTTATTTTAAATAATTAACTTTGCTTGACACCAATATTTTTCCTGATATAATTGTTATTTGTAAAATATATTTGACTTATTGTTATTATAATACAACTTATAAAACAAGTCAAGTGCTTTGTCAAAAAAATTCAGCGATACTTGAAAAATAGGAGATGAGCCAGTGGCAAACAAACAATTGAATACAACGCTTGAAACCTTTGCATGGCTCATCTTTGAGGAGGTTGAACGCTATGTAAACGAGCATTTAGAAGAGTATGAAACTTGGGTGCAGGAACGGACAACTGCTTGCAAGCAAGAAGGGGATGACAAACAAGGCAGTAACATCCAACCATCAAAGAGCGCGTAAAGTATCGCCGTAAGGAGAGGAAAACAATGGAAAGAGCGAGAGTGTCAAACAAATTGCCAAAACAATTAGCAACTATATAATTAAGGAGGATTTGTTATGACAAAAAACAATAATCAAGAAGAAAAAATCTGGCAAGAGGCTTATGATAAAGCCGCTACGGAGATTTACGAAGCAGAATATCAACGTCTCATAGATGATGGCGTTGATGAAAAAGAAGCGCGTTACATTGCCCGCGATAATGCGGACTTTCAGGCAAAGGATATAGCGTATTCAGAAGTATCTGATTATCGCAGGAACTATAAATATTTTAAGGAGTGATAGAGATGGCAAGGAAAAAAACAACTTATAACAGCGGTTATGAAAAAGGTGTAAACTTTTTTTCCAAAGAGATAAAACCTGTTCTCAGTGAGGATGAAGCGATTATGCTTGCGGTAGCCGCAGGCAACGTATTGAGTGATTTTGAGCGATGTCTTGATGTGCAACATGGCGGGCTTAGCAGCAATCGTGATTTTACCAGCCTGCAAGATTCTATAGAAAATTTTTTCACTGATTTGAACCACTGCAACAGCCCAATAGAGAAGATGGACATTTTTTCATCTCTATTAAAAGCAATGGAAACATGCAAGAGTTACAACGTAAAATTACAAAAAGATTTTTTAACCGCAAAAGAACGGGCACTCCGGCACTATGCGAATAGCAAACCACTAGTTCCCTACTCAGAAGAATATGACAGGGAACTGGATCAATACAGAGACCACCCCAAATATCAATAAAGGAGGAAAATAACTATATGAACTCGTTAATTATTAATACACCCGTGCAAGCTGGTATTCATACATTTAATTTACGCACAGAACAAAGACCTAAAAACTTAGATAAAATAAACAGTGCCGTTTTGGATGCGGGCTTTTTGGAACGCACAGAAAAATGGTTTTTAGAGTTGGACATCAATCTTGTAAACGGATGTATCAACCAATATAGTATACATTGTAAGTCCTTAAATCACTTGATGAATCAAATTTCTGTTACCGATTATACATATTATCGGACAGATATTTGTATTGATTGGTTTGTCAAAAATATATTCAAAAAATTGTATAAAGTAAACTTACTCTTAATTTGCTTGTTTGCTATGTCATTTCCCAAAAATCAGGGACAAGCAATTGGACATTTATGCATGCTGTCAAAGGAGTACTGCGACATCAGTTTTGATAATCAATACACGCAATTTATTTTTTACAACAAGGAGTTTCAGACAGCAGGTAAAAATCCAACCAAGGCACGGCTCGAGATTCGCTGTCTCAAAAATTTAAGGGAAGATGGTTTGCCGCCGCTTGAATTTCAAAAGAAAGTATTTAAGTTACTGGACAGTCTGCCAAGCAATTTTGAGGCGTTACAAAAAAAGTGCAATTCTTATCTGCTCGAAGCATATCAAAACCACTGCAAATATTGTAGTGGTATTAAGCGGAAACGAGATTATGTAACAGAGTTTTTGTCAAGTGAAAACAATGCGCTGACAATTTTTACGCGGGAACAATTAAGAAATTTTTTGGTATTGTGCGGCGTAGATAAGGAGAAAGTTTATGACAGGGCTGAATACATTCTTCGCAAAACAAAAATTGAGCTTTTTTCTAAAAATGATATTGTTATGTATATAGAAAAGCTCAAAAAAGCAATGTTTCTTTTCTTTTCTACATGAGGGAATCAATCCCTCTGCTTTTATGATTTTGGTCAAACAGATTCCAATGATAAAGGAGGAGGGAACACTCCCCATAAATATAGTATAAATAATGAATGATGAATGGAGGTTGTATTTATGACGTTAAAAGAATATATCAAAAATGAAATGAAAAAAATAGGCGTCAATGAAGATACTTGGAATGATAAAAATCTTAGCCGTTTGTTTGCTGGTATCTGTCATTCAATGTTAAGATATGTTCCTCAGAGCAAAAGCTGGTACTATTATAAAAAAGGTGTTTGGCGGCGAGATGTAGAGGATTTGCAGGCTAAAAAACTAGCAAAAATCTTTACGGACGCTCTGCAAGCATATTGTTATGAAATAAATGCCTTAGAAAGTGTATTGGTAAGAGTTAAAATGTTAGATTCTAAGGGCAAGCGCGATACTATGCTCGCAGATGCAAAATGCGAAATGGTTACGCATCTTGCAGACTTCGATAAGAATCCAAATGTACTAAATGTTGGCAATGGTACACTGAATTTGAGTACCTTTCAATTGGAAAATCATAAACCTGGCGATTTGCTTTCCAAGATTTGCAACGTCTATTATGATGAAGCCGCCAGATGTGAACGATGGGAACAGTTTATCGATGAAATTACGGAAGGCGATAAAGAGAAAGCAGATTATATCCAACGTGTTTTGGGATATGCTCTAACTGGCAACGCACAAGAGGAAGAATTTTACATCTTTTACGGTTCAAAAACAAGGAACGGCAAAAGCACATTGCTCACGACAATAGCATATTTACTGAACAGCGGCGATGAAGGATATGCGGCAAACGCAAACGCGGTAACTTTTTCCGGCAAAACAGAGCGCAAAGGATCTTCGCCGAGCAATGATATTGCGCGGCTGGCAGGTGTTCGGTTTGTTGTAACAAGTGAACTGCCAAGGAGTATGCTCCTCAATCATGAGATGATAAAGTCTATAACAGGTCGCGACAAAATAACAGCAAGGTATCAGTATGGGCGAGATTTTGAATTTTATCCACAGTTTAAGCTGGTAATGAATACCAATAGCCTCCCCCTTATTACTGACAGCAGCATTTTTGATAGCAATCGGGTTCGGGTTGTAGAATTTACCCGACATTTCACCAAAAATGAACAAGACCCAACGCTCAAAGATATGATGAGACAGCCGAAGAATCTTAGCGGCATTCTGAACTGGCTTTTAGACGGTTTGAAGAAAGCGCAAACAAATGGGATGAATCCGCCCGAAGCGGTCATACAGTCCACAGAGCGGTATCGCCAAAATTTTGATAAACTCACTAATTTTATTTCCGACTGTTTAGAATGCTCAGAGAATAATATAACGATGAGTGCACTATACCGAGTTTATCAGAAATGGGCAAATGAGAATAAAATTGCGTGTGAAGGGAAACAAGCATTTAAGCAAAACTTGATAGCAAAAAATCTCTTTTCCGAAACTGGTACGGTGAACGGCAAAACAGAACGCAATGTTATCAAAGGATTTTCCATTAAAAGAGAGTATCTGTCGGAACGGGCGTACAAGGCAACAGTATCGGAAACTGTAACGCCTGCCATAACAGATTAGACCGAGCGTTTTTAGTGCCAATATGGAAAATATGGATTTTCAAATAGACTTTTTTCAAAAAAGGAGTTGTCTTCTGACAGCTTCTTTTTTTTGCTTGCACAGTTGCGGCTGTATCACCTTCATATTTAGGCGAGATGAAATGCAACACAGGGCGGCGGTATGATTTTAGGGATGGATGCATAAACCTGTGAGACACTAAAATTTACCCTGTGAAAATTTAGGCTGTAACGTGAATCAAATTCAATACGAGCTGTAGGAACATTGATACACCGCTGAGAGCATATGAGATTTTGGTTGTGCGACATTTTACAGCGGCGGGAGGTATTTTGATATTGTTTTCCCTGTTTCATTTCATTTTGAAAAGGATAGGCGGTAATATCAGGTTGACAATGAAATGAAATAAATATTTTACACGACAGGAAAACGGCTGATAGGTAATTTTTACTACAGCATATAGCAAGCAGCACTATTCCCGACATCAAGGCAGGACATAAAAAAACAGCTTAGGAACGGCTAAACTGTTTGAGGTTGGGATATTTTAGATAAGATTCTATAGGGCACAGCTATATATAATAAACCGTTTACTTTGATTCCTCTAAGCCCAGCAGGATATTCACTGCTTTTTGCAGGTCGGTTTTCATGCGGTAATTTCGAATAAGCTGTTTTTCGTGTTCGGTCAGTTCCTCCGTATCAAGATGTACGTCCAGCAGTTCCGACGGCGAGACGTTTAATACTTCACAGATTTTTTTCAGCAAATCCACGTCTGGGCGGTTGATTCCCTGCTCCCAGTTCGATACACGAGAATTCGATACACCGATTTTTTCCGCAAAATCTTTCTGGCTCAAATTCCTATCTTCCCTATATAGCTTGATTCTTTCACCAATTTCATATGCCATGTCATCACCTCTACTTAAAATTATACAGCGAATTTCTTAAAAAGTCAAATAAAAATCCAGATAATCTAAAAATCTATGTTGACTTTTCAGATAAACTGTCATATAATATAATTATTCCAGAAATACTGTATTATTATAAGGAGGTGGTTACAGTGCTTGTGTATGAAAAAGTGCGGCAATATTTAAAAGACCATGGCATACGGCAATCGTTTGTGGCTGAAAAGTGCAACATCTCTTTATCTACCTTCAATTCCATGTTGAATGGCAAGCGGAAGATGTATGCAGAAGACCTTCGCTTGATTTGCTTCGCACTTAATGTATCGCCAGAAGTGTTTATCGAATTTAAGGAAAAAGGGGCGTAAAGAGGTATTATAAATTGAAATTTAGAAAGGGGGGACTGTGATGTATTGTTCAAACTGTGGGAGAGCCTTAGAGGATAACGCCGCTTTTTGTTCATCATGCGGGGCAAAAACGGCAAGCAATAGCGGACAGACAGCCTATACATATCAGCAAAATTATTATACTGCCTATACCAAAACACCAACGCAGACTTTAGCGGACAGGGAACGGGCTTCAGCGATTGTATGGACAGTCGTCGCCTGTTTGCAAGGGGCGATTGGCATATTGACAGTTGGCGGGCTATCGTTGTTAGGCAATTTTATTGGGATTCCGTTAGGTTGGAGTGGCCTATTTATATTGGCGTTGGCCGCATATAACGGGTATGGCGCATATTGTTCCCATCAGCGGGTAAAACGTGTTCTGGCTCGCCAGCGGGGTATTGTTTGGGAATATGACAAAATGCTGACGGGCAGTATTGTATTTATTGTGCTGAACGCGCTCTTTGGTGCAGTCATCGGGATAGCGGGCGCGGTATTTGATTTATTCAACAGAAGTTATGCGCTCAATCATGCGCAGTATTTAGAAGATTAAAAAAAGGGGGAATGATTTATGGCATTTTGTACGAAGTGTGGAAAAGAAACAACGGGAAGTTTTTGCCCGAATTGCGGGAATCCAGTCAACAGTGTACCCAATCAACCGCAAATGGCATATCCAATGCAGCCGCCGGTAGCCCAGCAAAAATTAAATGTTATGGCGCTGGTAGGTTTTATTTTGGGATGTGTATCGCTTCTTCTAAACTTTTTGGGTATTGTTGGTATTCTTGCGCTTGTATTCTCAATCGTTGGTATCGTACAGATTAACAATACATGCGGAAAAGGAAAAGGCTTTGCCATTACTGGTATTATACTTGGCGTAATCGGGGTAATCTGGGGCGTAGCCGCTTTATTTTTATTAATGTAATAGATAGGAGGAATTATGATGTCATTTTGTTCAAATTGTGGTAGTCAGCTTAATGAAGGGATAAAGTTTTGTCCGAACTGCGGAAAGTCTTTAGACGGTGCACAAGCGGTAAACCAGCCGCCAACACCTAACCATACACAGGCATATCAACAGCAAATGCCACCGAATGCAGGGCAACCGTATCAGCAACCACCGTTATTTACACCGCCGTATCAGCAACCTTATACACAGACGTATAGTCCTTATATGCCGCAAAAAAATATTTTGCAGCAGTTATCCGGCAAAGTAAAAGCGAATGCCATTATCTGGCTGGTGGTAGCTTGCCTGCAATATCTGTTAGGTATTATTTACATTGCCATGGGATTGGATTCCTACGATGGCGGTGCGTTTGTAGTAATGGGTATTTTTGTTATTATTGTTGCAGTTATCAATACAATCGTGTCTGTAAAAGATTTTCGCTACAGCCGCGAAGTCCTCTATCGTCCGGTTGGGATATATGCAAAATTCAGCCCTGTCGGCGGATATGTCGGAATGCTAATCTACAATATATTCTTTGGCGGCATTATTGGCATTGCAGGGTCTATTTATGCTTTTGTAGTGCGTAGCTTTGTAGTGAATAATGAATTGCAATTCGCCCAGATAGAACAGCAGTTCATGGTACAGGCACAGTAGAAAAGGGGGGACAAATATGTATTGCAGTCATTGCGGAAAAGAAAATACAGCGGGCAATCAATTTTGCGAGCACTGCGGCAAGCCATTGACACAACAAACAACAGCGCAACCCAATATGCCGCCGCGGCAGAACACACCGCCACAACAGGCTTATCCATGGCAACAGACGAATATAGACCCAGAAGTAAAAAGAAAATGGGAAGAACAGAAAGCACAGGAACAGGAAAAGCGGTTACATAAAAGGGTACGGGCTACTTCTGTTATATGGCTGATTGCGGGAATATTGCAGGCTCTGGTAGGGCTTATATTTATCATTGTGGGCGCTGTTCATGTTCTATTTATATTAACTGGTGAATCTTCATACGATGTAATTGAAAAATTTATATACATATCACGTATGTTCTTTGGTGGCGCGATGTTGCTGATGGGAAGTTTCGGTATCCGCGCTTTCGTTGCCAATAAAAAGAAACAGGCTGCACAATCTGTTAATAAATTATCTGTACCAATTACGCTGCTCATTACGCAATTTGTCATTGTAGTATTGACATTTTTGCCCCCTTCTGGGCCAATATTGAGAAGGGATATGTTTCTGGCTGCGCTTTTGCTAACGCCCGCCATTTTTGTTCCGGCTATTTTGGATATTGTTAATATAGCGGCAATCAGAAAACGGGAAGGCACACAGCAAAACTCATTGACAGAAACATCGAAAAAAAGGACAGTCTTATTTTTTGGTACAATCATATTGATAGCTTGCCTGACGATTGTTTCTCTTGTTTTTTCGTATATCCATAACCAGAAATGGATTGAGTGCGATAGAGAAGAAGACAGGATTATCAATCTTGTGAGCAAAGGGACATTAAAAGGGTATCCCGATATGCCGATAGAAGAAACATTGGAAACGGAACTTGCCAGGAGAGATAAATCTACATATAGGGATGATGATTATGACTATATTAAGGTCTATAACTGGGGATATGACCCATATCAACCGCAGCAAATTTATTTGAATTTTAATGACCATAATACAGGTAAAGAACTTGCCCCCGATGATGTACTTGTCACAACGTGGTTCAGTTATGAACCCGAAGAGGATGAAGTCATATCAATATACATAACTTTTATGTTAAATGAAACAAATAATGAAATTACCATATATGCGATTTCCAGCAGGGCAAACGGAACTTCCCATACTTTCAATGATGATGAAATAGCAGAATGGACGGAAGACTTTTTTGGAGGTCGCCAGAAATTAATTGAACAAGGCGAAAATTATCTGAAAAACGGCGTATATGTTTCCGATACGCAAACCTTGTATTCTGCTCCGAACTATGACAGCAGGATAACCTACACCTATACCGTTTCCGGTACTAAAACCGTATATGATTACCAGATTTCTAATGATGGGACAACATTATGGTTAAAATTACGAGGTACGGTCGACGGAAAAGCTTATGACAGATGGATCCCTGCGCCTAAGAATAATTAAAGATGTCATAAATACAATATATCATCAACGAAGAGGAACTCGCTTGTTAGGCAGCGTCCCATAAGGAAGTAAAAAGTGTTTTTGTCGGAACCGGCGTGTTAAGTCACGCCGGTTCCGATTCGTTTAGGGACTCCCTTCCAATCTTCAAAGGGATGCGGATTTGACCCACATAGGTGAAATACAGGTCGATTCGCACCTGCTTCCTTCCATTCTCCCTTACCGGGCTGTGTACTACGATTTTGCTCACAAGCTCATTGAGAATGGCAGCGTCAAGTTCCGGAATATCCAGGTACTTGTCCACAAGCTTCAGAAACTCGTTCACATCGGAAACCTGCCCGGCCTGTGTTTCAATTTCCCGTTCCAGCACAACGGCAAGCTGCTCAATCTCCGCCTGCTCCTTCTCATATTGGCGGGATAATTTTAAGTACCGGCTGTCGGACAGCTTGCCCAGCACATTGTCCTCATAGATGTGCTGGATAATCCGGTCCAAATCCTCCATCCGCTTTTTTGCTCCGGAGAGGGCTTTCCGCTTTTCCGCCAGTTCTGCCTTGCGGCTTTCCTCGTCCTGCGCCAGCATTTCCAGCTTGAAATCCTTCCGGAACATACGGACATAACTCAATGTCTGCCGTATGGTTTCCAGCACAATCCGGTAAAGCACCTGTTCCCGGATATAATGGATTTTGCAGGAGCCGGTGTTGCTCTTGTAATTGGAGCAGACGAAATGATTCTGGCTGTCGTCCTTGTAAGTGTTGCAGGTGCAGAAATACAGCTTGGCCCCGCAGTCGGCGCAGTAGAGCAGGCCGGAGAACATGCTGGCCCTTCCTGTTTTTGTCGGTCTGCGTTTGTTCTTCCGAAGTTCCTGTACCCGTTCCCACTGTCCCTTCTCGATGATGGCGGGCTGGGTGTCCTCAAAAACCCGCTGGTTCTCAACCGGGTTTTCCATCCGCTTTTTGAATTTTAGAGACTTGGTATAGGTCTTGAAGTTTACGGTACAGCCCGTGTACTCCCGCCGCTCCAATATCCCGGCGACAGATTTTGCGCACCACTGATAAAGATTCTCCGGCATGGCCCAGCCTTTCTGCCTGGCGTGATAGGCGGTAACGGTCAGCACCCTGTCGGCTGTGAGGATTTTTGCGATCTGCATAGGGCCTTTCCCGGCAATGCAGAGGTTAAAGATGCGCTGCACCACCTTTGCCGCTTCTTCGTCCACGATCCATTTCTTTTTATCCTGCAGGTCTTTTATGTACCCATAGGGCGGATTGCTGGCGAGATGTTCCCCGGCTTCGCCCCGCATCTTTACCACTGCCCGGATTTTCTTGCTGGTATCCTTGGCGTAGTAGTCGTTGAATACATTTTTGAACACCGCAAAATCATTTTCCCCTTTGGCGCTGTCCACATCATCATTGATGGCGATAAAGCGGACGTCATAGGCAGGAAAGATGAAATCCTGCAATCGCCCCATGTAGGAATACTCCCTGCCCAGCCGGGACAGGTCTTTGACAATTACAGCGGATACGCTGTAATCCTCCACATATCGCATCATCTCCTGGAACCCCGGCCTTTGAAAGCTGGTTCCTGAGAAGCCATCGTCCACGAAGAACCGGGTGTTCCGAAATCCATGATCGGCGGCGTATTTGCTCAGCAGGGCTTTCTGGTTGGTAATGGAATTGCTTTCTCCGTCCAGAGCGTCGTCCTGGCTCAAGCGGCAGTATAAAGCGGTGATTTTCTCTGGCTGCTGGTTCATTTGCTTCTCCTTTCTGTTCAGGCAGCCAAGTAAACGGTTGCCCTTATTATAACGCTCCGATTGGCTTTTTGCAGCTATCTTTCCGGTTCTTTCTCTTTCAAATCTTTTTCCATCAGCCGCTTCAGCTTCTTCACGATCCCTTCCGAGCCTTTTTCCGCAAAGTGGGGAATGACCGTGTAGACGGTATTCCCCTCAAAGAAAGGATAGCTGCTGCCGCCAAGGTCAAAATAAAACGCCCCATCCTTGAAGTGCTTTTCCATCCGTTCCCCTACTGCGGGGTCAAAGTCTTTCAGCAGCTCATACAGCTTTTGGTCATCAATCATTGGCGCTCCTCCTTTCTTTAGCTGGCAGATTCAGGGTGATCACAGCCGGTCTGCCAAGCCCCTGTTTCCGGCGGAAGATCAAACCGCAGGATTCCAGTTCATGAAACACCCGTGTTGCCACCTGCCTGCTTCGGCGAAGTTTCGCTTTGGCGTCCTCCACAGTAAAGTACAGACGGATAGTCCCATCTGCTTCGATGTATCCTTTCTTCCTGGAAATCCCCGCCCGGTCTAAAAGCAGGGCGTACAGCACCTTGGCGTCATTGGATAAATCCAGGGGGATAAGGAATCGTGGGAAAATGATATAAGACGAAATATCGGTATCTGTTTTGTATGGAATCATAAATTCTCCTTCCTATCCATTCATCGCTATGATAGATAGATTGATATTGACTATTTTGTATTTAACTCTTTTTTATTAACTACCGTCTAAATCCGGGCTGTCTGACAGGCGGGAAAGCCACGGACTGAAAAACAGGATATGGGCGCTCCAGAGCGTCAGCTTTGCCATGTTCTGAAAAACCAATCCTGGATATTCCCGTTTAGGCAGACAAAATGAAGCGGGAACCTATATGTACTCAGCCTGCTGCCTGTCTGGGGAAATCCCGTTTAGGTCAGGAGCCTGTGCGGACAATTAGAAGCTCGTTCTGGGCGGGCATAAGGATTTATCCCTCTATCCCGTTGACCGGTGCTTGCAAAGCCCGCAGAATCAAGCCTTTTTCGTCTCTAATTGTCCGCAGGCAGCCCGCCTTTTCCGGTCACTGGCTGTTTTCTGCCTGCGGTGAACGATAGCGGCGCAGGACTTGCAGTATTTTGCCCGGTTGGAACCGGGAAGAAAGGATTGTCCGCAGACAGCGCACCGTTTATGTTCTTTCCGATGAAGCAAAGCAGTCACCAGAGGTTCATCCAAAGGCAGGACAGCGGCACGGAACCAGTTGCACAGCAGAGAGTAGGAAATGCTTTGCACGCAAACGCATTCTTCTCCATCGTCAAGGGCAAGGCAGTTCCCGCTCTCATAGTTGCAGCACTGATGGACTAGCTTTCTAGCTCTGCGGTATTGGGAGTAGGTCATCACGGGGATTTTCTCTTTGATTTCTATCACCTCCTTTTGGACGGTCAAAACACACCCTTCTATTTATCCGTACATTTTGACAGCAAAATGACACCCCCTTTTGAAAATAAATTTGAGATAGCTCAAAATCCCTCTCATATATCCGTATATTTTCGAGGGAATTATTGCGTGGACAAACACAAAAATACCCTTCTAATAGTCATTTCATTTTGAGGGGATTTTTACGGGGGGTTCAGCAGAAAAATTTAAAAATACCTCTCTATTAGTCGTGACATTTTTAAGGGTGTTTTTATAGGTGTTTTCGCAAAAAAAATACCACCATGGCCGTTTCAAGCCATGATGGCATTCCTCAGATTTCAAATTTATAGCCGACGCGGCAGATAATAAAACTGGAAGAAATAAAGACTTTACGCCAGCTTCCAATTCTGGCTCTCCGTCTGTAGCTTCACCATTCGGGCATATAAGCCGTTTTGCTTCAACAATGTTTCCGGTGCGCCTTCTTCGGCCACAGTTCCTTCAGAAAGCACCACGATTTTGTCTGCTCCGGCTACGGTGCGCATCCGGTGGGCAATCACCAGCACCGTCTTATCTGCGATCAGGCGGGAAAGGGCGGTTTGAATCAGGGTTTCATTCTCTACATCCAGCGAAGCGGTAGCCTCATCCAAAAGAATGATCGGCGCGTTTTTCAGAAAGGCCCGCGCGATGGAAATCCGCTGCCGTTCGCCGCCGGAAAGCTCGCAGCCATTTTCTCCAATGTTGGTATGCCAGCCATCCGGCAGCTTTTCGGCAAATTCATCCACATTGGCAAGTTTTGCAGCGGCTAAAACCTGTTCATCGGTTGCGTCCTTATTCCCAATTCGTATATTCTCCAAAATGGTATTGTCGAACAGGGTAACGTCCTGAAATACAATGGAGAACAGGGAAAGCAGCGTCTCCGGGTCAATTTTGGAAATATCCATGCCTCCCACGGTGATCTTTCCCCGGCTCACATCCCAAAATCTTGCTGCCAACCGGGAAACCGTTGTTTTGCCGCCACCAGAAGGCCCTACCAAGGCTGTGACTTCACCCTGCTTTGCGGTAAAGGAAACATCCTTCAATACGGTTTCTCCTGTGTTGTAGGCAAAGCCTACATGGTCGAAGGTAATGTCATAGCCTTTGTTGGAAAGTCTGTTTTCTCCCTGCTGAATCGGATGATCGAGGATTTCATTCATGCGGGCGATATTAGTGCGGGTGCTGATAACCGCCGCCAGATTTTGCAACGCCCCTTGCAGCGGATCGTAGAGCCGTGAAACAACCAGCAGGAACAGGAAGAAAGTCAGGACATCGAGGCTGCCTGCTATCAGCAGAACCGAGCCTACCAGCGCAACGGTGGCAATTCCCAGCTTTAATATGAGTGAAGCGGATACCACAAAGGCCGCCAACCCAAACTCATTGAGAATGGAACGATGTTCCACGGCGCGGATTTTCTTTTCCAAGCCTTTCAGGTATTCTGCTTCGGCGTTGTTGGCTTTTAAGTCGCGCACAGTTTCAATGCACTCTTGAATCCCGTCGGCGCAGGCCATCTTTACATCCATCGCTTTCTGATTGAGCCGTTCCTGCACCTTTGCGGAGAAGCCTACAATAGCAAAGGCAACCGGCAACACCCACAGCGCCGCTAATGCCATGCGCCAGTCGAACACCAAAAGGCTAATGGAAATTAAGACAGTGGAGATGATTGATCCTGCCAGTTCCGGTATAAAGTGAGAAAAACTCTGCTCCAAAAAGGTGCAGTCGGCCATGATGGTGCTGGTAAGGTCAGCTAAGTCCTTTTTTCCAAAGAAGGACAGCGGAATCTTCCGAAGTCGTTCAGCCAGCGTAATCCTCCGCACACCGCTTTCTGTATAAGTGGCAAAGTAGGTAGCGTTGTATTGAAAGTAAGTGGTAAGCAAGATCAAGCCAATGCACACCACGCAGCCCACGATGTAAAAAGCAATTTTTTCGCCGGGAACACCGCCATTCATCAAATCGCCTACTAAAAAATACAAGAGGCCCACCGGGAACATAAAGGAAAGATTTTGAAGAACGCAGGCCAGACAGCCTTTCACCAAATCTTTCGCCCCCTGCTCGGAAAGGGCATATCGCTTTTGAAGCCTTTTAATCACTTTATTGTACCTCCTTTGCAACTTTCCATTGAACAGAAGTTTGATAGTCCTGCCACATGTGGCTGAAAACGCCGCCTTTTTCCAGCAGCTCCCGGCTCTTGCCGCTCTCTGTGATCTGCCCGTCCTCAATGACATAGATTTGGTCTACGCCAGCTACGGTAGAGAGACGATGGGCGATCATAATCACCGTTTTCCCCTGTGACAGCTTGGAAAAGGCTGCCTGTACGCGAGATTCATTATCCGGGTCGGCAAAGGCGGTGGCCTCGTCTAAAATTACGACAGGCGCATTTTTCAACATCACGCGGGCGATGGCAATCCGCTGTTGTTCGCCACCGGAAAGGTACACACCTTTTGTCCCGATCACGGTGTCTGCGCCTTGGGGCAGCTTTTCCAGAATATCGTCACACTGGGCATTGTGGAGGGCAGCCATGATTTCTTCGCGGGTAGCATCCGGTTTGCCCATACGCACATTTTCCAAAATCGAGGCTTTGATTAGGCGGCTATTCTGGAATACAAAAGAAACTGTATTCATTAGTTCCTCTTTGGCGATGTGCTTCACATCCACGCTACCAATTTTCACCTGCCCGCCTTGCGGGTCAAAAAACCGGCAGATCAGATTGGCAAGCGTGGTCTTGCCACCGCCAGAAGGTCCCACAAAAGCTACCGTCTGCCCTGCGGGAATTGAAAGGGAAATATCCTTGATGACCTCGTTTTTTCCATCATAACTGAAATGAACATGGTTAAGCTGTACCGAAGCGTCCTCTGGGTGTTCCGGCTGTTTTGGTTCTGCAAGCGGCTTAAGATTCAATACGCTGTCGATTCTCTGCAAGGCATCGTCTACAATCATGGCGTTTTCGCTCTGGAACATGATGCGGGTGAGGGTAACGGAGATAATGGGCGTAATGATGATATAGAACATGAGATCCAGCAGGAAATCCTTGGTAACGCCGCCTTGGGTAAAAATCAGCGCACCGGCAATCAGCGCGGCAAAGACGCCGTTGATGGCTGCCGTATAGAACATCATGGGTGCTCGAAGCTGCTTGGTATAGGCAATCACCCACACCTTATACCTATCAATGGAATCCTTGAATTTTTTGAAGGAGAATATGGTCTGCCCGAAGGTTTTTACAACGGGAATCCCCCGTACATACTCTACCGCTTCATTGGACATATCATCGAGAGCGTTTTGGTATTCTTTCATTTTTTCCTGCATTTTCTTTCCGGTCATCGTCATCATAATCAGAAAGCCCAGCACTACCGGCACAAGGCTCAAAAGTCCCAGCCGCCAGTCGAACACCAGTAGCAGAACCAAAAGGCCGCATGGCGTCGCAATGGCATTGGCACGGTCGGGAAGCTGATGCGCCAGATAGGTTTCGGTGGCGGCGCTGGATTCATTGACGATCTTGCGCAGCCTGCCGCTGCCGAATTGCTCTGCAAACCCCAGCGGCAGCTTTACAATATGCTCCATCGTTTGTAGGCGCAGGTTGGTGGCAATGCGGAACGCCCCTTTGTGGGAACACATCAGAGCGCCTATGTAGACCAACACCGCGATCACTGCGAACAGCACCGCCATCCAGCCGTTACGGGTCAGGTTTTGCGCATGGCTGAAATCCGGCGCAACTGCCAACACTTCCTGCATGACCTTCCAGATATAGTAGAAAGGCACTAACGCTATGAGGGCGCTGATGGCCGAAAGCACCCAGGAAGCGTAAGTCAGGTATTTGTGGCCGCCTGCAACTGCAAGCAACCGTGATAGATTGGATTGTTTGTTCAAAGAAGATTCCTCCTTTTCGTTTATTTATGATAAAGAGAACACAAACGCGTTCTTCTTATATCCGTATAAGTTAGTTATCGCTAACTCGTGGGCAAAAATTACAGGGCATTACTGCCCCATAATTTTCATCCATCCGGCTGTATAGAAAGCCCGCATTTCCTTCACATAATTTTCTGCGTTTTGAAGCGGCATCTCGTGAATCACCAATTCAAAAAAGGTGTGGAACATGCCGGTAATCAGGATATGCTCCAGCGCGGGGTCAATCTGGGGAGAAGGCCGCCCAAGCTCCTGCAAGACTTCTTGATAGGCATGGGTTGCCGCTGCCTCAATTTCCACCATTTCATCAATAAGGCCGGAAAATTTTGTCCCTTCCGAGCAGCAGAGGATGAGCTTACATTCCTCAAGATGTTCATAAGCGTAGTGGAGCATATCAAACATGCAAGCGCCGGAAATGTCTCCCATAACCTCCGGCTGCTGCTCGTGGGGGAGATCGGCAAATTCCTTCTGCGCTTTTTGAAAACAGCCAAGCAGGTACGCATAATGCTCGCCTACCAAAGCCTCGAACAATTCTTCTTTGCTTTTGTAATAGCCATAAAAGGCTCCGGTAGTCATTCCCACGGATTTCACAATATTCCGCAAGGAAGCGTCTTTGTACCCTTTTTCTAAAAACTCTGCTTTTGCGGCCTGGTGGATACGTTCTAAGGTTGTCAGATTGCCGTCTATTTTCTTCGCCTCCTTATAACGCTGTTATATATCACTGTTATATTTTATCTCGAGAGGCGGGTTCTGTCAAGAGGGAAATTACCCATAGAAGCATTTCAGACATTGGAGATAAAACAAGGTGAGGCAGCGTTTATACACTTCCTCACCTTTCTATTTTTCTTCAAATTTATAGCCGATGCCATAGACGCTCTTTATGTAGTTAGGCAGATCGGGAGCAACCTTTAATTTTCTCCGCAAATTGCTTACATGATTATTAACCGCCTTTCGGGAATAATAAGTATAATCTTCTTTCCATACCAGATCCATAAGCATTTCATAGGTGAATACTCGTTTTGGATTTAAGATAAGCAAGGAGAAGATTTCAAATTCTTTGACTGTCAGAGGAATCACATTGCCTTGCACCATCACAAGGCGTTGCTCTAAACAGAAATATAAATCACCTTCCCGGATTTCTGTTAATGGCTGATCCACCTGTAATGGAGTAAAATACTGGCCTCGAAAGTGCGTTGTATATGGAAGATCAGCCGGAATATCGCCGGCCTCATAGTCACGAACAAATTGAGCCAACTCCTTCTTTTGATTCGGGGAAAGCAGGGAAAGCAGTTTTTTGCCTATTTGTCTGCCAGAATCCTCTAAATCCAACACGGCTAATTTCCCATATCACCACCACCTAACCGTCATCAAATGCTTTCATTAATTTTTGAAACGATTCTGAACTAACTGCGTGTTCAATACCGCAAGCATCCTGCTCTGCGGTTTCGGGATCCACGCCAGCCAATATAAGTTGCTTTGTGAAAAACAGGTACTTTTCGTAAATCTGCTCGGCAAGCTGCAATCCCAATTCTGTTAGGGAAAGTGTGCCGTTAGCGTTTTTAATAAGATGGCCGGATTTTATGAGTTCCTTGACTGCCCGGCTTACGGAAGGCTTTTTTACCCCCAACTGCTCTGCGACATCTACGCATCGAACATAACCGTGCTGCTGTTTTATCATTAAGATAGCCTCCAGATAATCCTCCATCGCTGGTGTCAAAGCCATTGGCACACCTCCCTTCCAGAACATTCTTCGTATTCGCTGCCGTTACTTCGCCTTTACATTGGCGATTTCAATGAACAACTGGTCGCTGCCAAAGCTGAACGAATCAATCTTGTCGCTGTTAAAGGCGGCATACTGATGCGCAGAGGTAAACGGAACCAACACGGCCTGATCTGCCGCAAAGGTAAGCACCTCGCTATAGATTTCCTGCACACGGTCCAAATCAGCGGTGCTGTCCAGCTCTTTAATGGTGTCCGTGCCATTTTCCATAGTAAGGGCAACCTGCCACAAAATCGGGTCGGACATCATTTCCGGGTTCATATTCGTCATGGTGAGGAACGGGTCATAGTAACCGCCGTAGGTTGTGTGGAGCGAGAAATCAAAATCGGTAGAAACCTGCGTAAACCACGTCATATTATCCGAACCGCGAGGCGTTACTTCAAACCCTACTTCACCCAATTCCTGAGCAATTACAAGCGCCGCATCGTCCATTGTTCCCTGATTGGTGATATAATCCAGCGTAACACTCAATTTTGTGCCATCTTTTTCGCGGATGCCATCGCCATCACTGTCTACCCAACCGGCGCTTTCCAGCAATTCTTTTGCTTTATCTGCATTGTAGCTGTATGTAGTGGCTTCTACATCGCAATACGGTAGAGAGGTATCCAGCAACTGTTCCGAAGCTGTTTCAAGACCGGAGAATACACTGTCGCTGATCGTTTCCTTATCAATCGCATAGGCCACCGCCTGCCGGACAGCGGCATCGTTAAACGGAGCCTCCTGTGTATTGAAGCCGATAAAACGGCTGTTGGAAATGCTGTCATCCAATACGGTGCCAATTCCATCCGCAGAGGAAAGTTCGGTATAACCAGCAAAGCTCAAACGGGATGTACCCGCAAGCAGATCCACTTCGCCATTGCGCAGAGCGAGAATTGCAGCATCGGGATCCGCGATCACTTTTACGGTAAATTCGTCCACATCAGGCTGTTCTCCCCAATAATTGGGATTGCGGACGAAAGTATAAGAGGTTCCGTCACCGTCCCCGGCATACATATAGGGGCCAGTCCCCATTGTCTGGGTCAGCAGTTCTTCTTTAGTTGTCAAATCCTCATTAAACGCATTGGGCGATACGATTCCCATTGGGTTGCACATGGCGAGGTCGTTCAAAACACCATAATAAGGAGTGGTAAGATGAATTGCCACGGTATGTTCGTCCACCACTTCAATCGACTCCGTGAGTGTTCCAATCTTACCAAAGGATGCAATATATGCTCCCAAATTGGAGAATGCCGCCTCTAAGCTGGTTTTTACTGCTTCCGCATTGAGGTCAGCACCATCCGAAAACTTCACGCCTTCTTTGAGATGGAAAGTGTAGGTCAGTCCATCATCGCTGATGTCCCACGTTTCGGCCAGCCCAGCCTTAAATTCACCATTTTCCCGAACGACGAGTGTATCGTAGCAGTTACGGGCATAGTAGGTGAAACCGTAAGTACCATTGGAAGTGGCAGGGGACATCGCTGGATAGAAGCCGGTGGAAAAATCCCAGCTTTCTGTTGTTGTGATACTTACCGGAGTAGAATCAGAACCGGAAGTATCGGGTGTTGTACTGTTGCAGGCGCAGAGACCAAGCACCATAACGCCCGCCATCATCAGTGCAGCAAGTGATTTTAGTTTCATAAATCAAACCGTCCTTTCGTTTTTTGTATATATCACGCCCCAAGGAGCGTATATACCTATTTCAAATCAAGTGGGAAGCGCGCAAAAGCTGTTTGGTATAGGGGTTTTGAAATATCTTCAGATCCCCATTCCATTGACGGCTTTCGATCAGTTTCCCGTTTTGCATCACATGAATTTCGTCCGCAAGATAAAGCGCCGCGTCAATCTCATGGGTAATGAAAAGATAACAGCATTGTTCTTCCTCCTGAACTCTTTTTAGCAATTCCAAAATACTTTTGCGCAGAATGACATCCAAACCGCTGATGGATTCGTCAAAGACGATATAGCGCGGGGAAACAGCCAGAGCACGGGCAATCCCTACGCGCTTTTGCTGCCCGCCGGAGAGTTCGCCCGTTTTCTTGTTCGCTGTTTCCTTCGGCATCCCCATACGGTCAAGCAATTCAAAAATTCTTGCCCGTTCTTTCTCTTTAGGTATATTCAGCAGGTTTCGGATTGGCTCGGCAATCGCCTGATAAACCGTAAAATGGGGGTCAAGGGCGCTTTTTCCGTCCTGCAATACCAGTTGGATTGCTTTTGCCGTTTCTTTCCGGTTTCTTTTTCCTTTGCGGGAAATCGGTTTTCCGTCCAGCAGGATTTGACCGGACGAAGGTGATTCCAGCCCCAAAATCAACCGTGACAAGGTGCTTTTTCCGCAGCTGCTTTCTCCCACCAAAGCGTAGATATGATGATCTTCCATAGGCAGGCTCACATCAGAAACCGCATCAAACAGCAACTTATCTTCGCCTTTGTATTGTTTGCTTACATTTTTCACCTCCAGCATGTACTCACCCCCATCCCAAGTGGATCGCCTCAATCAGTTCCTTGGTATAATCAGCTATTGGATTCTGTAAGACCTCTTGGGCGCAGCCTTGTTCTACCATCTGTCCTTCTTTCAAAATCAGTACATGGCCTCCGACATGCCGTGCAACATCAAAGTCATGGGTGACTAAAAGCAGTGCGCAGCCCTGCTCTTGTAGATGCAGGAATTGCTCCACCGCTTTGTCCCTGTGAATCGCGTCTAAAGCGGTAGTCGGTTCATCGGCAACCACCAGCTTTGCGTTACCGGCAATCGCAAGGGCAATGAGGCAGCGCTGGAGCATACCACCCGAAAGCTGATACGGCCTGCTGCTTAAAATCCTTTTGGTGTCTGTAAGCCCTGCCCGAGACAACGCCTGTTCATAAAGAGACAAGGCTTCCTTTTTCTTCAAATCTTGATGCAGGTTAAGAAATTCGGCCATTTGAGCACCAATTTTTCTGGAAGGGTCGAGCGCCGTCATCGGATTTTGCGGGATAAAAGCGATTTTATTGCCGTAGTACAGCGCCCGTTCTTTTTCCTTTAGCTGTAAAAGCGATCTGTTATCAAATAAGATTTCGCCATTCACTTGGAAGGCGCTGCTGTTAAGCAGCCCCAAAATTGCCCGGCAGGTCATCGTTTTTCCGCTTCCTGATTGGCCTAAAAGGATAACTGCACCCGCTTCCTCCAACGAAAAACTGATGTCCTTCACCAAATCCTGATATGGATTTTTAAGCGCAATGCTAAGATGTTCTACCTGTAACAGCTTTTTGCTCATAGCACATCCTCCTGCGGCTGAAGAATGTCCCTAAGCGCCTCGCCAAACAGATTGAAGCCTGCGGCGGCAATGAAAATGCAGATGCCGGGGTAAATGAGCAGTTCCGGGTGGGAATACAACGCCACCTGCGCTTCCTCCAGCATTGCGCCCCATTCAGCCGTTCCGCTGGGCAGACCAAGGCCGAGAAACGAAAAGCTGGAAACCGTGAGGATGGCCGAAGCTACGCCCGTTGAAAAATACACCAAAAACTGCGGAAGGATATTGGGAATTAAATGGTGAACAATAAGCTGCCACATTCCACAGCCGGACACCCTCGCGGCGACAATGTAATCCCGCCCAAGTTCCGTTTTGGCATAGGTGCGAATAAGCTGCATAAACCGCGCCCACATGGAGATGACAACCGCCCAAATAATATTTTGCAGGCCATTTCCCAAAACGCCGATAATCGCCACTGCGATAATGAGCGTGGGGAAAGCGATAAATACCTGGCTGATTCCTGTCACAACACGGTCAAACCAGCCGCCGATACACGCTGTCATCATTCCAAGGATTAAACCAATCCCTCCCAACAGAATCAAAATGGGAAGCGCCAGCCCAAGGGATGCTCTTGCACCATAAAGCAAGCGGGATAATTCACACCGCCCAAGCTGATCGGTTCCAAGGGGATAATCGGCGCTCGGCGCTTGATATTTCATCAGTGGATTCACCTCGTCCGGCGCATGGGGAGCCAAAAGCGGTGCGAGAATTGCAACGGCGCAGATCAGCACAATCAGGCCAAGCCCGATGACCGCCTGCGGATTTCTCCATATTTTACGCAGCATCGCTTTCCTCCTTTCTCCACGGGCATAGCAAGTGGTTGAGTATTTCGCCAAACAGTTCGGCCAGAAGATACAGCGCGGCGATAATCAGCATACAAGCGCCAATCGCGTTGGCATCAGCAGCCATAATACAGTTCATCAGGTAGTTGCCCACACCTTTGATAGAAAAGACCTTTTCCACTACGGCGCTTCCAGCAATCAGATAGCTTACATACTGGCAGAACAGGGTGATGACGGGCGGCAGGGCATTGCGGAATACCTTCTTCCAGAGGATCCTGTTTACCGTCATCCCGTTGGCACGGGCAAAGCTCACATAATCACGGTGCATTTCTTCCAGCAGTGAAGCGCGAAATACCCGTACAGTCGAGCAAATCACAGGAAAAGATAAGGTAATGGATGGCAATATCAATCCCATAATCCCCGATGCAGGCGTTACGCTGAAAATCGGGATTTCCACAGCGAAGCCAATCAACAGCAAAAAACCGAGCCAGAACGGAGGAACACAAATTCCAAACAGCGAAACAATCCGCATGATATGGTCCGTCAGCTTGTTCTTTTTGGCCGCGCATAAAACGCCAAGCAGAATTGAAAACACGATAATTTCAGCTAACGACAGAAAAACTAATTGCAGCGTTTGCGGGAAGTAGGCTGCCAAATCCGCAGCCACCTCGTTTGTTGAAAAAATAGATTCCCCAAAGTCGCCGCGAAAGACACCGCCGATCCAGTTCAAATACCGAATCGGAAGCGGCTGATCCAAACCAAGTTCCGCGCGTACCTGTTCAATCACTTCCGGTGTAGGAGAGAGATTTCCACGGCGCACAAGATAAGTGGCTGGGTCTGTACTGGATAATACAGTCAGGATAAAGCACAGGATGCTTACGCCAAAGAGCAGAACCAGCAGCCGCACGATTCGTTTTATCCAATGAGATTTCACCGTTTCCCTCCTTTCCGGTTAATCAAAGCTAACCATTGTGTCGAAGTAACTGCGGCAGGCGGCATATCGCCCGCCGCAGTGCATAAATTACTGTGCAAGTTTCCAGTTCCGCACTTTCTGCCGGATATTCCAGAATTTTTGATAGATTCCTTTTTGTTGTATCAGTTCAGCGTGAACGCCTTTTTCTACAATTTTTCCGTTATCCACCACCAAAATCTGATCGGCATCCCGAATCGTGGACAGCCGGTGTGCAATGACAATCAGCGTCTTATTTTTTACCAAAGCGCTGATGGCCTGTTGCAAATGCACCTCGTTTTCCGGGTCAACGCTGGCGGTTGCCTCGTCAAGCAGGATAATCGGCGCGTCCTTGAGCATGGCGCGGGCGATGGAGATCCGCTGCTTTTCTCCACCGGACAGGGTGGAGCCGCCTTCGCCAATTACCGTGTCATATCCTTGTGGCAGAGCAGAGATAAAATCGTGGCAGCAGGCTTTCTTTGCCGCTTCTACCACTTGCTCATGGGTTGCGTCCGGGCAGCCAAACTTAATATTGTTCTCAATAGTATCGTGGAACAGATACACATTTTGAAATACCATGCTCATATTCTTCAAGAGGCTGTCACAGGTAAACTCTTTGACATCGTGGCCGCCTATGGTAATGCTGCCTTCCTGCACATCCCAAAACCGGGCGATCAGCCTTGTAATGGTGGTTTTGCCGCCTCCAGAGGGACCGACAATCGCAGTCATGCTGCCCTGTGGAATGGAAAAACTCACATCCTTCAAAATTGGATTGCCATTCTCATAAGCAAAGGACACATGCTCGAAGCCAATGTCAAAGGAATCCAAAGGGATGTCCCTACCGTTTTCATCAATTTTTTTTGCCTGTTTGATACGCTCTACCCGGTCAAGGGCAGCATCCATTGTCCGAATCATTGTCGTCATCTGGCCCATAACCTCAATCGGATTGAAGATGGTAAAGGAAGCGATCAGAATAACGGCGAGATTAGCGAAAGACAGGTCGCCGCCAACAGCGAGGATTCCCGCGCACAGCATAATCATGCAGGCCGAAATACGGAACACCATCGAATAGGTCATATTGAGCGGGGTAAATACACGCTCCACCCCATAAGAGGTAGCCGCATTGCTCTCATAGGCATCTTCAATATCGCTCAGATTTTTGTCGCACATATTGAAGGATTTTACAACGGAAATACCTTGCACGTATTCCAATGTGGCCGCAACTGCTTCGGATTGGATTTTCTGCCGCTTTGCAGAGAGCGCCTTTCCTTTTTTCTGCATGTGGCTGTAGATTGGGAAGGAAAGAAGGATGCCTGCCACGAAAATCAAACCGATACGCCAGTCAAAGGCTAAAATATAACCCGCCATGACAATCATACTCAAAACGCCGGTTGTAACCTTATCAAGAATGTGCATAGAGTAGTTCTCGAGAAAGTTCAAATCCGTTGTAACAGTCGCCGTAATGTCTCCGACACTGTTATCATGGAAAAAGCCCATCGGCACATTCCGCAGCCGGTCGCCCAATGCAATCCGTTCTCTGGCTACAAACTCAAAGCCTGCCGTACTTTGCAGCCGGTAAACCAGATATTTGAAAATCATGCGCAGGATTAAACCTCCTGCAATCAAGCCGATAACAATACCCCATGTTTGTCCTGTAATCGGTTGACCGTTCTGCAATTCTATCAGGACAAGAAAGACGGCGGCGATTGGCAGCAGGCCGAACATGGATTCCAGAAAGCCACAGATAAAGCTGCCCCAAATCCGTTTCGATAAGTTTCCGCTTAAACGCAGTACGCGCCGGATGATTTTCAGCATAATTCACTCACCTCCTGATTCATACTCCAGTCCATTGCGCTGATATGAGCTTTCCACATATCCAGATAGGTTTCGGAATGGGTTAGAAGCTGCTCATGGGTTCCCTGTGCGGTAATCTGTCCGTTTTCCAACACTAAAATCTGGTCGGCATACATAATGGTAGAGAGCCGGTGCGCAATGACAATCAGAGTTTTCCCCTTTGTCAGCTTATCAATGGAACGCTGCAATTTATCTTCATTTTCCGGGTCTGTGAAGGCGGTGGCTTCATCTAAAATCACGATAGGCGCATTTTTGAGGATTGCCCGCGCTATGGCAAGGCGCTGGCGCTCGCCACCGGAAAGCCTTGCCCCGGCGTCACCGGCATTGGTATCGTATCCTTGGGGGAAACGTGAAATAAATTCATCGCACCCGGCCTGTGCTGCCGCCCATTCCACTTCCTTATCAGTAGCCTCCGGTTTACCAATGCGGATATTATCGCGCAGACTCATATTGAACAGAAAGTTGTCCTGCGATACATAGCTGATCTTCTCTGTTAAGTCGGTAAGGGACATCTCCCGAATATCAATCCCGCCTACTAAAACTGCGCCTGCATCGACATCCCAAAACCGGGCGATCAGTTTGGCTAAGGTTGATTTACCCGAACCGGAAGGCCCCACAAAGGCAGTTACGCTTCCGGCCTTTGCTGTGAAAGAAATACCGTGAATGATCTCGCTGTCGCCATAGCCGAAATGAACATCCTTCATCTGCATGTCGGCTTTGTCTGTATGCTTCGGCTGTGCCGGTTCCGTCAATTCTTCCATATCAAGAAGTGCCTGAATACGGGGCTGCACTTCGGAAATAACGGCAAAACTTTCCCAAAACTCGGTAAAGTTTTGCAGGGAACCAACGATTGCCATAGAGAGAAGAATACAAACAATCAGTTCGGCAAGACTAACCGCACCGCCTGAAATAAGAGCCATTCCGACAGGCAAAACAAAGGCAATCGAGGATGGTAGAATCGCTTGGCTGATGCTCATAAACGGCCAACAGTGTTTATACCACTTTGTCGTGATGTCCCGCACCTTTAGAACCGCCGACTGGAACCGCCCCATTGAGGAAGCGGTCTGATTAAATGCTTTGATGACCTCCATACCATTGACATATTCCACAATGGTTGCGTTCATATTGGCATTGGACATCATGTATTCCTTCATCACTTCGCCACGGCCAAACATCATGCCATAATAGATCAGGTTTCCCAAAATAGCTGAAACCAAAGCGGCCAACGCCATGCGCCAGTCAATCACCAACAAATACAGAATGACAAAGATCGGAACAAGTATGCTGGCGGTCATCTCAGGGATAGCATGAGCCAGCGGTCCTTCCAGCCTTTCCGCATCATCGATAACAAGCTGCTTAAACTCGCCAGAAGATTTGCCCTGAATCGTTCCCATAGATACCTTGGACATTTTCTTCATGATTGTGGTACGAATATTTTTGATGATTTCGTAAGCTACCTTATGGGAGCAAAGCGTCGATTTCGCGTAAAGGGTATGCTTCAAAAGATACCCGCACAGAGCGATGACCGGCAAGAGGATTGCCCAAGGCGTTGTCAGACTGCTTGCCAATGCCTTTTGCAGCAAGATTGCAACCGCGATATATGGAACAATACCAAAAGCAGAGGACAAAACAGATAGGACAACGGCAAATGATAGCTGCGGTTTCTTTTCGTCGGCAAATTTGAGGATTCCTTTATAGGGGGATTCTCTCTTGCCATTTTCTTTTCGCATATACATTTACCCGCCTTTCCGTGTTATTTTCCAAACACAGTTTAGTGTAGCAAAACCGCCTGCGCTTTTGTGACCGAATCCGGCGGTTTTATACCCCAATCCGGCAAGTCTGTTTTTGAAGCGACTTGATTTTCGCAAGCAGATGTGATATTATGTAGTTAGTTATTGCTAACTATTATTTTTGTGAAAGGAGTTTGGCAGTATGCTTTTACAATGGTCCGCCCCCGAATATATGCCTCACTCTTTTCAGGTTTCCGGCCTTTCGGGTACCGTAGGGCATAAACAAACCGGCAACTGCTTTGATCTCACAAAACAGGTTGCCGATGGTTTTGTGGGTATGCAGGAGTTATCCAAAGGACTGTTTTTGGTTCAGTCTGAAATGGCCTTTAAGCGGGAAACGGAATTGTACGAAGAATATCCAGAGCGCAAGGTCTTTCAGCTTTCCTTCTGTATGAATGGGATCTGCGAATGGGATTATCGCCAAAAGCAAGGCGAGCACTACCAGCTTTCCCCAACACAGTGTAGTTTGCAATGTGGGACGTTTTCACAGTGCGTAAGCCATTTCGGTTCCGAGCAGCCTTACCATACCTTGAGCATTTCGCTGGAGGAAGGACGTTTTTCCTCACTGACAGAAGATTTAGAAGCAGCGCATTTAATTCGGCGGGATGATAAGATTTGTACCCATGTATTTTCCACCACACCGGAGATACGCCTTGTTTTACAGCAGTTGTTGGACTGCCCGCCCGAGCGGAAGCTGCGCAAGTTGTATCTGGAAGGAAAGGTTTTAGAACTGCTGTCTTTGTTTTGTGATGAAGCGATTGGCAAGCAGAAAAATACCAAAGATATTTCCAGAGAAGATTACCGATGCTTGATGAAAGCGAGGGAAATTATCGACAATCATTTCCTCCATCCTTTGACAATCGCACAGATTGCCGAACAATGTTTTTTGAGCGAAACCAAATTGAAACAGGGGTTCAAAATCTGTTTTAATTGCACGGTTTATGAATACACCGTGGAAAAACGAATGGAGATGGCCTACCGCCTGCTGCAAAGCGGAAAGTACAAGGTAAAAGACGTGGTATGGATGGTAGGATATACCAACGCAAGCCATTTTATCGACGCTTTTAAAAAAAGATATGGCGTTACGCCCGGAGAAATTTAAGTTCCTACTCTGCGGGAAAACTTCGGAGAAT
>ERZ773194.1210-NODE-1210-length-29355-cov-9.766075_pt1 | contig 29355 bp, 26 predicted proteins | sample MGYA00511240_ERZ773194 | MGnify/ENA primary metagenome ERZ773194 (study PRJEB29015, sample SAMEA2737774) | human gut metagenome | biome: human gut; feature: human-associated habitat; material: faeces | place: China | collected 2012 ... | reverse complement strand
GGGGTATACACGATTTCCAATCGTGCGCGCTCGGCCAGCTACGCGACTTCTCCATGCGCTTGCTCGCTTCGTGCCGTCTCACAGACAGCTTTAATATGATACTACAGACCCGGCCATTTGTCAAGCTTTTTTTCCTGTTTTTTCAATTTTCCGTGTATAATAGCGTCACCGCCCGACGGTTTACGGAGCCGTCAATATACCGGGCGCAGTCGGAAATCTGCCGGAAGCCGCATTTTTCGTGGGTACGCAGCGAAGCGGTGTTCCCCCGCAGTACATGGGAATACAGGCGGACTGGGCCGCTTTTTTTCAAATGCGCCGCCGTTTCACAAATCAAGTGGGCGGCATAGCCCTTTTGGCGCTCTTCCGGGGCGGTTTCCAGGGCCTCCAGCAAGAGGCCGTCCTCATAGGGCTCCAAACGCAGGGCGCTGACGTAGCGCCCTGCCTCCTCAAGGATGAAATACGCGGCACCCTCTGGGGCAAAAAACACCTGGCTGAGGTATTCCCGGAAGTCCTCCTCTGCAAGGGCCAGCTGCCGGTCCGGGGTTTCCCCGGGGTAGCGGTCCGCCCCGTTTTCCCGGTTGCCCTCCATGTAGACCTCCATGAGCTTTGGAAAAGAAAGCTCCCGCAGGGATTTTGCAATCAGCAGCATCACAGCGCCTCTCCCAGAATGGATTTCGTTGCGTAGGCATTCAGGGACATATCGGCAACGTTTCCGGCTAGGTACTCATAATAGGCCTGGGCACCAATCATGGCGCCATTGTCCCCGCAGAGCTTCAGCGGGGGCATATAGACCTGAGCCCCCAGCTTTTCCGCTGCGGACAGGATGTCCCGCCGAATCCGGGAATTGGCCGCCACACCGCCTGCAACGGCAATTTTCTTGCAGCCGGTCTCCCGAATGGCAAGCTCCACCCGGGGCACCAAAGTGTCGGATACCGCCGCAGAGAAGGCGGCGCACAGGTCCGGAATACGGATCTCCTCCCCCAGCTGCTCGGCGTGGTGGATCAGGTTCAGAGCGGCGGTCTTGAGGCCGGAGAAGCTCATATTGTAGGGATTCTCACCGGGCTTGCTGCGGGGCAGGCTGTAGGTGTGTTCATTGCCGGTCTGGGCCATTTTGTCCAGGGCCGCACCGCCGGGATAGGGCATTCCCAGAACCCGGGCCACCTTATCGAAGCACTCCCCTGCCGCATCGTCCAGGGATGTGCCCAGAATCTCCATCTTCGTATAGTCCAGCACATTCACGATCATGGTATGTCCGCCGGAGACCACCAGGCACAAAAACGGCGGCTCCAAATCGGGATAGGCCAGGTAGTTGGCCGCGATGTGGCCCCGGATGTGGTGCACCGGGATCAGGGGCTTGTCCATGGCGAAGGCAGCGGCTTTCGCGAAGTTCACGCCCACCAGCACGGCGCCAATCAGCCCCGGGGCATAGGTCACGGCCACGGCATCAATGTCGTCCCGGGTCAGGCCCGTGTTGATGAGCGCCTGGTCTGCCAGGCCGTAAATGGCCTCGATGTGCTTCCGGGAGGCAATCTCCGGCACCACACCGCCATAGAGCCTGTGCAGGTCCACCTGGGAGGCAATGCAGTCCGTCAGCACCTCCCGGCCGTCTCTGACAATGGCAACGGCAGTCTCGTCGCAGGAGGACTCCACCGACAAAATATTCATAAGCTCCACTCCTTTCGAAGGATCAGCGCATCTTCTTTGGGGTTGCGATAGTAATTTTTTCGCCGCCCGATTTCCGAAAAGCCCAGCTTTTCATACAGAGCCCGGGCGGAGGCGTTGGAATCCCGGACCTCCAGGGTCAGGCAATGGCTTTCCCGGGCTTTCAGATCAGCAATCAGGGCAAGGATCAGGCCTTCCGCGATTCCCTGCCGCCGGTAGTCCGGGCAAACGGCCACATTCATCATGTCCGTCTCCCCCAGCACCGTCTGGGAACCCACATAACCAACCAGTTTCTCCCCATCCATGGCAACCAGCCAATGGGACAATGGGTTTTCCAGTTCCGAAGCGATGCTTCGTTCGCTCCAGGGGTCATGAAAGCAGATTTTTTCCAGCTCGGCGATCCAGGGCACATGGAAGGGCTGCATTTCTATGATTTCGATCATTTGGCATCGTACCAGCTTTTTCCAAACTTGGCCTCTGCCGTCAGAGGCACTTTCAGCTGGGCCACGTTTTCCATCTCCCGGCTGACCAGCGCCGCCACCTGGGGAGCCTGGTCCTCCGGGCACTCCACGATGAGCTCATCGTGGACCTGGAGCAGAAGCTTCGCCTCGGGGAAGCTCTCCCGCAGCGCCCTGTCCACCCGGATCATGGCAAGTTTGATAAGATCTGCGGCGGTGCCCTGGATGGGGGTATTCAGGGCGATGCGCTCCGCGCTCTGGCGGACATTGAAATTGCTGCTCTTTAGCTCCGGGATATATCGGCGTCGGCCATAAAGCGTCTCGGTATAGCCCCGCTCCTTGGCATCCTTCACCACTTTTTTCATATAGTCCCGAACGCCGTGGTAATTGGCAAGGTAGCTGTCAATATAGTCTCTGGCCTCGTACCGGCTGACGCCGATGTCCTCCGCCAGGGAAAATTCGGAAATACCGTAGACAATGCCGAAATTGACTGCCTTGGCGTGGCGGCGCTGCAGGGGCGTCACCTGGTCCGCAGGCACGCCAAAGACCTGGCTGGCCGTAGCCGTGTGAATGTCCAGGCCGTCACAGAATGCCCGCTGCATGGTTTTATCGTCTGCAATGTGGGCAAGCACACGCAGCTCGATCTGGCTGTAGTCCGCATCTACCAGCACGCAGCCCGGCTTGGGGACGAACATCTTCCGGATCTCCGCGCCCAGGTCCGTCCGGACGGGGATATTCTGCAGATTGGGGTCTGTGGAGGAAAGCCGCCCGGTGGCCGTCACCAGATTCTGGAAGGTGGTGTGAATACGCCCATCGGGGCCAATAACCTTCATCAGGCCGTCGGCATAGGTGCCCTTGAGTTTGGTCAGCATCCGGTAGTCCATAATGGCCGGAATAATAGGGTGCTTGTCTTTGAGCTTTTCCAGCACATCGGCATTGGTGGAATAGCCGGTTTTGGTCTTCTTCCCGGCGGGCAGGCCCAGCTTTTCGAAGAGCAGGGTTCCCAGCTGCTTGGGCGACTGGATATTGAAGGGACCATCGGAATAGCCGTAAATCAATGCCTCGCAGTCCGTGATCCGCTCTTCCAGCATTTTGCCGAACTGGGCCAGCTGGTTCCGGTCAATGGCAATGCCCAGCCGCTCCATTCGGTAGAGCACGGCGCACAGGGGCAGCTCGATCTCATTGTAAAGCGCTGTCTCGCCCTGCTTTTCCAGCTCCTGCTTCAGCGGCTCTGCCAGAAGCCAGACGGCTTCGGCACAGGCTGCGGCATCCCCATCCTCCACGGTTTTGCCCAGGAATGTGGTTGCCAGCTTGGAAACGGGATAGTCCGACTGGGAGGGGTTCAGGTCATAGGCGGCAAGCGCCGTGTCGAAGCACACGCTGCCATAGGCAATGCCCGCCTCTTCCAGCAGGTGCATGGCGGCCCTGGCATCGTGGAGCACCAGCGCCTCCATTTGTGGCAGCGCCGCCATGTGCAGCTCCATAGGCGTCAAAGCGCACACGCCATCTTCCCAGGCAATGCCCAGGCTGCCGTCCGGCGCAAAATAGAGGGCGCACTTGGATAGCCTCTCCGGCAGGACCTCCGCCTTGGGCAGAGTCTTCACGTCTGCCTTTGCAGGAATTGCCGCTTCCGCTGCCGCGCCCCGGAGACCGTAGCGGTCGATCAGCCGGACGAATTCCAGCTTCTGGAACAGAGCATAGAGCTCCGGCTTGTTGTATTCCCTGCGGACCGCGTCCGCAGGCTCAAATTCGATGGGTGCCTCTGGAATGATGGTAGCCAGCTCATAGGAAAGGTAAGCGCTGTCCTTCCCCGCCTCCAGCTTCTCCCGAAGCTTGGGGCGGATGGAGGCATCCTCCAGATTGGCATAGACCCCGTCCAGGGTGCCGAATTTCAGCAGCAGGTCCGTGGCCGTCTTGGGACCTACCCCGGCCACACCGGGGATATTGTCGGAGGAATCCCCCATGAGGGCTTTCAAATCCACCATGCGCTTGGGTGCGAAGCCGTATTCCTCCCGGAATTTGGCTTCATCGTAGAGGGTTGCCGTGGTCTGGCCGGGCTTGGAGATGACCAGCTTGATCTTCACATGGTCGTCAATGAGCTGCAAGGAATCCCGGTCACCGGTGACGACAACGCAGTCCCAATTTTCCTGGCCGCATTTTTTGCCCACGGTGCCGATGACGTCGTCGGCCTCCCAGCCCTGGGCAGAGTAGATGGGGATGTTCATGGCGGTGAGCACCTGCTTCATAACCGGCATCTGCTGAGCCAGTTCCTCGGGCATTCCGTGGCGGTTGGCTTTATAGCCCTCGTAGCGCGCATGCCGGAAGGTGGGGCCGTGGAGATCGAAGGCCACGCAGACAGCGTCCGGGCTCTCCTCCTTCTCCATGCGCTCTAAGATATTCAGGAAGCCATAGACGGCGTGGGTATAGAGTCCGTCCCGGGTGGTCAGGGGCTTTACCCCAAAATAGGCCCGGTTAATGACGCTATTGCCGTCTAAAATCATGAGCTTCATACTTTTCTCCATTTCGCGCCCTGGGGCGTATCGATGATTTCCACACCCATGGCTTTCAGCTGATCCCGGATGCGGTCTGCCTCGGCAAAATTCTTTGCCTTCTTGGCATCGGTTCTTGCCGCCACCAGGGCGTCAATTTCCGGATCGGCATTGGCGGCCTCCTCGGCCTCCTGCTTCTTGCGCAGGGCCTCGGCAGCGGAAATCAAATTCAGGGAGACCACCCTGTCAAAGTCCGCCAGAGCAAAGAGCTTGGTGGCATCGTTGGTCTTTTCCTTTAACACATCATAGAGGGCCGTAATGGCCAGAGAGGTATTCAGGTCCCCGTTCAGCGCACCCAGAAACTTTTCCTTCAGCTTTTCGTAAACGGCCATATCCACTTCGCCGTCCTGCTTCAGGGCTGCGATTCTGGCAATGAGCTTTTCATAGGCCCCGGCAGCATTGTCCAGGTTTTCCCAGGAGAACACCAGATTCCGGCGGTAGTGGCTCTGCAGGCAGAAATAGCGGTAGGCCATGGGGTCGTAGCCCTTGTCCTGGAGCAGGGAAACCGTCAGGAACTCCCCCTTGGACTTGCTCATCTTGCCGCTGTCCGTATTCAGGTGATGCACATGGAACCAGTAATTGCACCAGGGGTGGCCCAGGTAGCTTTCGGACTGGGCGATTTCGTTGGTATGGTGGGGGAAGGCATTGTCAATGCCGCCGCAGTGGATATCCAGATACTCCCCCAGGTGCTTCATGGAGATGCAGGAGCATTCGATGTGCCAGCCGGGATAGCCAACGCCCCAGGGAGACTCCCACTTGAGGGCCTGATCCTCAAACTTACTCTTGGTGAACCACAGCACGAAATCGTTCTTATTGCGCTTGTTGGTATCCTCTTCCACGCCCTCCCGGACACCTACAGCCAGGTCTTCCTCATCGTGGTCGTTGAAGACATAGTATTTTTCCAGCTTGGAGGTATCGAAGTACACGTTGCCTCCGGCAAGATAGGCATAGCCCTTGTCAAGCAGGGTCTGCACCATGTGGATATACTCTGCAATGCAGTTGGTGGCAGGCTCTACCACATCCGGGCGCTTGATATTCAGCTTGTCGCAGTCGGCAAAGAAGGCATCCGTATAGAATTTTGCCACTTCCATAACGGTTTTATGCTCCCGGGCGGCGCCCTTGAGCATCTTGTCCTCGCCGGTATCGGCATCGGAGGACAGGTGGCCTACGTCTGTGATATTCATGACCCGCTTCACACCGTAGCCCATATAGCGCAGGCTCTTCTCCAGCACATCCTCCATAATATAGGTGCGCAGATTGCCGATATGGGCATAGTGATAGACCGTGGGGCCACAGGTATACATTTTGACATGCTCAGGGTCTCTGGGGGTAAAAGGCTCCTTCTTATGGGAAAGAGAATTGTAAAGGTACATGGTTTTTTCCTCCTTATTCCGGACAAATAAAAAACGCCTCTCATACTTTTCCAGTACAAGAGGCGGCATTGCCGCGGTTCCACTCTCATTTATCACTTTTATGAACTTAACGCTCCCGGACGCACCTTCGCCCGCGCCCAATATCCCGGCTTGCAGCCAATGGCCGGGGCTCTCTGAAAGGGGCTGCGGGGTACTCTTCCCGTTCTCAGCGTTTTGGTTATTTTACCATTTTAAGGGTTACTCTGTCAAGGGTTTCCGCCGAAAAAGCAGGGAGAAATCTTTGTCGATTCCTTCAGCTTCTGATCTTCCTCTTGCGATTTCTCTGGATAGTTTGCCCAAAAATGGGCGAGATTGTATTATTAAATAAATCTTATCCTATTGACAATGGGCACCAAAGCAAGGTATAATACACTTGAGAAAAACAAGAAAGGGAGGTAACACAATGATTTACCCCTTCAGTCAGACCAATTCTCGGAAAGTCATGCGTTTTGTCAGTGCTACGGCCGCCGCTTTCCTGTGCGCGACCATGTTCACCGGCTGCTTTAAGAAGGATGCCGGTCCTTCTACAGATCCCTCTTCCGGTCCTAATCTGGTAGACCCCGCAACCACCGAGGCCACCTCCGCCCCTACGGAGCCGACCACCGTGGCTACTACGGAAGCTCCCAAGGAGAATGTGGCCGTCGTCAAGGAGAAGGTCAATACCTATGCTTCTCCCAGCCTGGAATCCAATATCGTCCATACGCTGGATGCCGGCGATGAAGTAACCGTCAACCGTGTGGAAACCATGCCTGTAACGGGACTTACCTGGGCCTATATTCCCCTGCAGGGCTGGGTGCAGACGGATTATCTGGACATGACCAATGTCACTCTGACCGGCTCCACCACCACTCCCGCAGGCAGCAACACCACCGGTGCAACCACCGCGACCACCGCAACCACTGCGCCTGCCGGCAGCGGCACAACCACCACAACTACCTCCGGCCAGACAGGTACTGTTACGGCCAGCGAGCTGCGTATCCGCCAGAGCGCCGCTTCCACCGCCGCCGTGGTTGGCAGCTATAAGAAGGGCGACAAGGTTACGGTTCTGGAAACCAGCAACGGCTGGGGCCGCACTGATAAGGGCTGGATCAGTCTGAACTACGTAAGCTTCGGCACGACCACCGGCACCACCAATACCGGCACTACTGGAACCACAACCGGCACCACGACCACCACCGGCGGCACCAAGGGCGTCGTCACCGCAACGCAGCTGAACATCCGCGAGAGCGCTGCAACCACCGCCGTCCAGAAGGGCTCCTACAGCTATGGCGACCGGATTACCATCCTGGAAACCAGCAACGGCTGGGGCCGCACCGATAAGGGCTGGGTCAGCCTGAACTACGTCTACCAGGACGGCACCACCGGCACCAAGACCGCCAAGGGCCTGGTCACCGGCACCACCCTGAACGTCCGCAGCGGCCCGGGCACCAAATACGACTCCGTGAAGAGCTATGGCAACCTGACCCGCGTCAACATTCTGGAGCAGATCAAGATTGGCAACACCACCTGGGGCTGCACCAAGGACGGCTGGATCAGCCTGGACTATGTCTACATCGACGGCACCACCGGTGACGGCGCAGGCACCGGCACCGTATCCGGCAGCAACGTGAACATCCGCAGCGGCCCGGGCACCAACTACGATGTTGTCGGCTCCTATAGCCAGGGCGACAGCGTAGAAATCTACGCCCAGTTCACCATCAACAATACCGTGTGGGGCTGCACCAATAAGGGCTGGGTCTCCATGGACTACGTGGAAGTCGGCTAAGGCCATCTGATCACAACACATTTTGGCAGCCCCGGAAGAAACCTCCGGGGCTACCATTGTTTATAGTGAGGTGTATTTATGAAACGTTTTCTTTGCTTTCTTCTCCTCCCTGCCCTGCTTTTAGGGCTTATGGGCTGCAAAAGTCAGGTCACCATCGACTATGGAACATCCACGCTCTATACAAAAGCGGATATGGATGAGGCAATGCAGCTGATTCGTCAGGAGTTTGATACCTGGAAAGGCTGCGAACTGCACAGCATCCGCTATCTTTCAGATGACAGCTGCAATGACAAGAATCTTTCATGGATGAATGAACTGGCCGCGGCCAGAGGTCAGGACGCAACCTTTACCCAATGTATCTTTTTTGAAAGCAGCTTTCATTCCCCTAAAAAAGGTGAAGATGCCGGGGCCTGGAATCCCGATGAGGAATACACCGGCTGGCAATGGTGTCTGGCCAGGACGGAAGGCGGCCCGTGGATATTGATGACAAATGGATACGGCTAAATTCATTTATTGAAAACCAAAAGCCGGGGCATGGCGTATTTTCACGCTATGCCCCGGTTTTGTTATCTTAGTCCCGCCAAGCGGCAGCCTCCATTTCTCAATAAAAGCACAGTGCGGTAAAGCTTCCGGCTGCGAAGTAAAGCCAAAGGCGGAAGCTCTTCTTCCCGGTCATCAGGCTGCGCAGCATCAGAATGCAGCCAGCCGTCAGGACGATGACAGCCCAGGCGGACAGCAGCCGCAGAGGCGTAAAGCCGAAACGGGAAATATAGAGCCACAGCTTTGCCCCGGCGGTCACCGCCAGAAAGGCACTCTGGACCATCAGTAATCCCTGGAGCCACTTCCCTGCCCGGTTTTGCTTTGCCAAATGGGACAGCAGCCAGATGAGGAAGAAGTTGATCGCCATCACGGCACAGAGCTGGAAGAAGCCGGACCTTGCGTAGCCTGCCGCCGTCAGCGTCCCCGGAACGTGGCCGGAGAAAACCGCAAACAGATTTCCCGCCTGAACGCCGAAGAAGAGAAAATACACTGCCGCAAACAGCCCCAGTACCAGATTGGCGCCGGACGCAGGCACAACCCGGATTTTTTCCAGGCGCTCCCGGGAAACGCGGCGGGTCTCCTGCCGCCGGGCAGCGCCCCGGAGAAGTCCATAGAGGTAAGCCCCCACCGGCAGGCCCAAAAGGAACCAGAAGCATTCATTCAGGAAATTCTCCGATAGGCGTAAATTCAGTTGGAACCCCCGAATCAGTTTTTCAAAGCCTGCATCCGCCTCGCTCAAAAGGTTCATAACCAGCACCAGCAGCGGAAGGGCCAGCACCAGGCACAGCGCTGCCAACCAAAAATCCCGCCGTCTTTTCTTGCCCGTTTCTCCATCCTGGGGTTTCAGGAGCCCTGTGAATCCGGAAACGGTATCCGTTATCCGGCCAAAGAAATTTCCGAAGGGCAGCAGAAGGAAGGCATCCGCGCAGTCCCAGGCAAAGCCTAATGCGTCCTCCCCGTCCCGGTCAGCCCCCAGATAGCTGAGGGCCCAGAGACCGGCAGAGGCATGGAGGGCCAGTGTGCTCCAATCTGCCGTGGCGCGGCAGCGATTCATGGTGATGGCCAGGCCGATCAACGCCGTGACCCCGGCCCAAAGATAGTGCATAGGGCCTCGATTCCGCTTCTCCCGGCCAATGGCCATGCCCCAGGCAAAAAACGCGGCAACGAAGATCAGCACAGGCCAGGGGCCCAACACGGTCTTCCAATAGAACCAGCCGATAAAATAGGCGATGAGCGGCAGATAGAAACGTCTTTTCACGGTTCGTCCTCCTGATATTCCAGAATATCCCCCGGCTGGCAGTCCAGCACCCGGCAGATCTCATTCAGCGTAGAAAAACGGATGGCCTTGGCCTTCTGGTTTTTGAGAATGGATAGATTCGCCGGGGTAATGCCGATGCGCTCTGCCAAATCTCCCGCGGCCATTTTCCGCTTTGCCAGCATGACATCCAGATTTACAACAATTGCCATAGCCGCCTCCTCAGACCGTCAGGTCCAGCTCATCCCGCATGGGGATGGCCTTGGCGAAAACGTTTTTCACAATCCGGACGATCAGCCCCATAAATCCGGCGGCCAGGGCCACAAAGCCCAGGGAATAGATCCGCGGACAGGCCGCCAGGCAGACAACGCAGGCGATAAAGCAGCAAACACTGATGACTTTCAGAAGCCGAACATTTTTGCTTTCAAACACCTGCCCCCTGTGCAGATTCCGCAGGAGCACATCCATGCAGTACAGCAGGATAAACCCCGGCACATTGCACACATACAGGCACACCTTCAAAAGCACCGCGTCTCCGCCGTCGAACACCGGCAGCACGCGCATGAGCACCTGGGAAAGGGGCCACACTGCCCAGTCCAGCACAAGGATCAGGGCACCGAATACCCATACCAAAATCCGGCTGAGTAAAATGCTCCCGGCATCATTTCTTTGTCCCATAAAAAAGCCTCCTGTGTCTTGATGGCATCAAGATAGCACAGAAGGCTCCGTTTGTCAATAACTATTTATCGTTTTTCAATAAATTTTATTTGTTTTGCAAAAAATGAGCCGACGGACATTCCGTCGGCTCATCTCTTATTCCGCTTTTTCGATTGCTTCGATGACGGGATTGACAGGTTCCGTATCGATGGTCTCCATCAGACCATTGTCATAGGCCTCGGCAACCTTGGGGTCAATGGGCAGCCGTGCCAGCACAGGCAGGCCCAGGTTCTGGGCGACCTCGTCCAGGTGCCCCTCGCCGAAGACCTTGATGCGCTTGCCGCAATCCGGGCACTCCAGGTAGGAATAGTTCTCCACGAAGCCCAGAACGGGAATGTGCATCATCTCGGCCATGCGGACCGCCTTGGTAACGATCATGGAAACCAGGTCCTGGGGGCTGGTGACGATGACAATGCCGTCCACCGGCAGGCTCTGGAAGACGGTAAGAGGTACGTCACCGGTTCCGGGAGGCATATCCACAAACAGATAGTCCACGTCTTCCCAGATAACATCGGTCCAGAACTGCTTGACAGCGCCGGCAATGACCGGGCCTCTCCAGACCACGGGGTCGCCGGGGTTATCCAGCAGCAGATTGATGGACATGACCTGGATACCGCCCCGGGTCAAGGCAGGGTACAGGCCGTCATCGTTGGCCCCCTGGCACTCGCTGACACCAAAGGCCGTCGGCGCAGAGGGGCCGGTGATATCCGCATCCAGCACGCCCACGCGCTTGCCCTTCCGGGCCATGGCAACCGCCAGCATAGAGGTGACGGTGGACTTGCCCACGCCGCCCTTGCCGGACACCACGGCGATGACCTTTTTCACCGTGGACTTGGGGTTCAACTGCGCCAGCAGGCTTTCTTGCTTGCGGTCTTCGCAATCAGAGCTGCAGCTGGAACAATTTCCGTTACAGGAACTCATTTTCAATTCTCCTTGTTACGCTTGTTATTTGCCTTTTCGGCATGATTTACAATGATCATTATATGCCGGGACGCACATTCTGTCAATGGCGGGTTTCCGGCCCAGACGTCCGGTTATTCCTGAGCAGCTTCCCACTGCTCCATCAGCTCCATGAGGCTCTCTTCCGCCGCTTCCTTCTCCCCCATCAGGCGGTTCAGTTCCTGATAATCCGAAGCGGCAGCCTGAATCTTTTCCTCCAGATCGGCCACAACCTTTTCCTGCTTCTCGATCTCCCGCTCCAGCTTCTTCACCAGCTTGTCGGAATCCTTGGGGCCGGATCTGGGCTTTTCCTTTCTCTGCTTCGGGGCCGCAGGCGTAGCAGGCAGCTGCCTGGCCTGGGCCTCGTGCTCCAGAATGGCGCGGTACTTTTTGTAGCCGCAGCGGAAATCCCGAATGGCGCCGTCCTCCAAAAGCCAAATGCGCTCGGCGAATTTTTCGATAAAATACCGGTCGTGGGAGACAAAGAGCAGCACACCCTCAAATTCCTCAATGGCGGCCTCCACCCATTCCCGGGAGGCAATATCCAAGTGGTTTGTGGGCTCGTCCAGAATCAGCAGGTTGATTTTTTCGTCCATGAGCATACACAGCCTGAGCCGGGACTGTTCGCCGCCGGACAGGGTGCCCACGGTCTTGAACACATCCTCGCCCTGGAACAGGAATGCACCTAAGCGGTCCCGGGCCATCTGGGGCGTCAGGTTTTTCTCATAGAGCATGGTGTCGTACAGGCTGCGCTCCGGGTGGTCAAAGTGGATGATCTGGGGCAGATATCCCCACTTTACCGTGGGACCGAACTGGATCTTGCCCTGGCAGTCCTCCTCGCCCAGCAGGCACTTGATAAAGGTGGATTTGCCGGTACCGTTGTCTCCCAGCAGGGCAATGCGTTCGCCGCCCTCCACGTTCAGATTCACATCCGAAAACAGCACCCGGTCTCCAAAGGACTTGGAGACGTTCTTCATTTTGAACACCACATCTCCGGAGAAATCCTTCTCCCCGAAGGAGGCCTTCATGGTCCGCTCGGCCTTTGGCCGCTCGGTCTTCTGAATGCGCTCCATGCGGTGCTGGATGGACATGGCCCGGCGGTACAGCGTCCGGTTGTTGATGCCCCAGCCCTTCATGCGCTCCACGGTATAGCCCAGCTGCTTGAGCTTGGCCTGCTCCTGCTCATACTGCTTCATTTGCAGGTCAAACCTGGCCTGCTTCTCCTCCATATAGAAGGAATAGTTGCCGGAATAGAACTCCCCGTGGCCGTCCACGATCTCGATCACCCGGTCTGCCACCTGGTCAATGAAATAGCGGTCATGGGAAATGGTCAGCACCGTGCCCTTAAAAGCCTTGATATAGGCTTCCAGCCACTCCACGCTGTTCAGGTCCAGGTGGTTGGTGGGCTCATCCAGCAGCAGGATGTCCGTTTTTTCCAGCAGCAGTCTTGCCAGATTGATGCGGGTCTTTTCCCCGCCGGACAGGCTGTCGAAGAGCTGTGGCCGCTGCTCAGCAGTAATGCCCAGGCCGTTGCAGATCTTATCCACGTCCACATCCATGTCATAGCCGCCGCCGGACTGGAAGCGGTTCACCAGGGTATCGTATTCCCGCAGCTGCTCCTGAGTCGCCCCCTGGGCCATAGCGGCCTCCAGGGCCTCCATCTTCTTCTTTGTGGCCGTCAGAACGGAAAATGCCGTGCGCAGCACATCCTCTACGGTGTAGCCGGTGGGAAACTTGGGGATCTGGGAAATGAGGCCCAGCTTTTTATTGGGATTGACATAGACCTCTCCCCCATCATAGTCCATCTCCCCGGTGAGGATCTTGAAAAGGGTGGTCTTTCCGCAGCCGTTCCGGCCCAGGATGGCCACACACTCTCCCTCCTGAATTTCAAAGGAAAGGCCCTGCAATAGGTTTTCTCCGATGACGAAGAATTTATTCAAATCTTTGACTGATATATCTACCATGGTTTTACTCCATTATGGGATTATGGTTTTCGCAAGCGCTTCAAATTCTTCCGGGCTGTATAATAGATTTACCGCCTGGAGCATAGCATTGCTGCTCATATGCTCAGGAAGCTCCAGCTTTTTCAGAAGCGCCTTTCTTCTTTCGCTGCTCCCAGGCCCGCCGGAGAGCCCCAGCTCCATGAAATCCTGCTTGGTAATGGCTTTGCGGTGTTCCTGCGCAGTACCGTCCATTGTCGCGCCGCAATCCATTAGGGCTTTCAGGATGATCTCCGGGGTCATGCCCTCTACGCCCAGCTTTCCTTCTTTTCCAGGGGCCGCCTTCCGGCGCTCCTTGCCGGGAATATCCGGAATATAAGCATGGAGCAGGTATTTCCCGGGAATGGCGCTTTTGATGTGATTCCGGATGACGAAGCCTGCGCCATCAGAATCCGTAAAGACGATCAATCCCTGCCGTTCCGCCACCCGGCGCAGAAGGGCCATCTGCTCTTTATTCTTGAAAATGCCGAAGCCAGAGGTCTCAAAAATGGGGGCGTCCACGATCTGGCTCAGTGTATTTTTGTCGTATCGGCCCTCCACCAGGATGGCCTGCTGCACTTTAACCATTCTGCGCCTCCCGGGCCAGGCTCAGAAGCAGGAGCTCCAAAAGGCGCTGAGGGTCGTCATAGGAGGTTTTGATTTTATAATCCGTCTCCAGCACCAGCGTATTCGCTTTTTGGCAGAACGCCGCCGAAACACGGCGGGCGGCCTCCATGGTCTTTCGGGCGGGATAATCCGGCAGACCGCAGAGCTTTTGCAGATCTGCGGAGGTCTTCCGATTGTCCAACAGCGTCCGCGCCGTGCCCAGGCGGCGGAAATGGCTGCCCACCGCGCCCAGGATGGCCAGAGGCTCCTGCTGCATTTTCAGCAGCTGCTGCAATTTCAGCAGCGCCTCGTCATAGCGTCCGGCGCTGAGCAGGTCCGTCATCTGGAATACAACAGCATCCAGCACAGGCTCCGTCACTGCGTCAATATCCGCCTTGCAAATGGTATCCGCTGCCGAATAGGCGCAGATTTTTTCAATTTCTCCCAAAAGGGAGGTCATGGTCCCGTCCGTAATGTCGATGAGATAGGCGCAGAGCTCCGTGGAGATGCGCTTCTGGTGGGCGGAAAAGTGCCGGGTCAGCCAGGCGATCAGATCCCGCTGGTCCTGCTTGGCAAATTCCACCACAAGGCCGTTTTTGTCGATGCTCTCCCAGAGCTTTTTCATCCGCTTGTCCGGCTTCCAGGGGCAGGCCGTATAGACAAACACCACCACGCAATACTCCGGAATGTCCGACAGCACCGCAGCGATCCGGTCCCGGTCCGCCTCGTTCATCTTGAAGAGGTCGATGTCCTCCACCTGCACAAGAGTTCGCTCCGCCATCATGGGCAGGTTCTCCACCGCCTCGGAAAAGGCCGTCAGATCGAAGGTCTCCGTATTGAAGCGATGGTAATTGAAGGATTCCGTCAGCGCATCCAGCACCAGCTTTTTTAGGCTTCCTAAGTAGTGCTCCAGCAGGAAGGTCTCCTCGCCGAAGAAAATATAAAGTCTTTCCGGGTTTTTCTCCCGGATATGGGTTTTCAGCAGCTGCAATTCACTGCCGGACGCCTGTTTTTTGACCACGGCGTTACCTCCTGATGATAATGGTGCCCTCCTGATCTGTGCGGCGGACGGTGCACCCAGCCTCTTCCAGCCGGTCCAGGACCTCCTGGGTGGGATGGCCATAGTTGTTTTCGCCAACGCTGATAACAGCCAGCTCCGGCTGCACCGCGTCCAATAATTCCGGGCAGGTGGCATATTTTGACCCGTGGTGGCCCACCACCAAAATATCCGCTCCAAGCGCATGGTTTTTCACCAAGCGGCGCTCCCCTGCCACATCCAGGTCACCGGTAATCAGTATACCACAGTCTTCCGTTTCAAACAAGATGGCCATACTGTTTTCCTGCTCCTTGTTGCCGCCGCTATAGGGATAGATGTGCAGAATGCCCTTTCCGAAAGGAACCGCACAGTCCTCTGTGACCACCTGCCCCAAGGGCAGCAGCTCAGAGATTCCCGGCAGGATCACGCGCTCCGCCGGGATCTGGGTCAGGAAATTCTCCGTGCCGCCAAAATGATCCCGGTCGAAGTGGGTAAAGAGCAGAAGATCCAAATCATAAAGATTCTGGCTGCGGAGCATCTGCCACGCTCTGTCAGCGCAGACCGTATCAGAGTAGCCGCCGCAATCGATCAGCGCGCTCTGCCCGCCGCTTTGCAGGAGCAGTGTCTGCCCCTCGCCCACATCCAGCACCGTCAGGCGGCAGTTGTCCGCCCTTGGACCATAGCTCCAAAGAGCCGTAATGAGCGCAAGCGAAGCAGCTCCTACAGAAACGAAAACCCAGCCTCTTTTTCTGCCCAAAAGAAACCAAGCCAAAATCAAAGCATAGACCCCCATCAGCCAGTAGACCACATAGGGATTGCAGGTATACACCGCTGCCATGGGAAGCCTTGAAAGCGTCCCGGCAATCCGGAGCACCAGCCGGATCGGCCAGGCCGTCAGCCACCCCAGTGCGGTTCCCAGCACCGGAAAAACAGGCCCCAGAATGGATACCGCCAGAATTCCGCCAAAAACAAAGGGCAGCAGCCATAGAATGCAGAAATTGGTTACAGGACCGATCAGGCTGGCGGTGCCGAAATAGTATACGGATACAGGCAGAGACAGCACCGTAGCACTGAGGCTCACCGCCAGGGAATCGGAAAGCACCTTTCCGCCGGGCAGTTTTTTGAACAACCAGGAAAGGCCTTCCGCAATTGGCCGCTGGAACAACAGAATACCCAGCACGCAGAGCACCGACAGCTGAAAGCCTGCCGCCGCAACCACCAGCGGATTGCCCAGCAGCAGCCACAGCACCGCAAAGGCCCAGGCCGTCAGGGAATCGTAGCTCCGGCGGGTAAGCCGCGCAAGAATCAGCAGCGCAGCCATCAGGCAAGCCCGAACCACGGAAGGCGTATTGCCCACCATAGCCCCAAAGAGCACCAGCAGCGGCACACCCAGCAGAAAAGCCGGCCACGGCCGCCTGGCGCAAAGCACCCATAGAAATCCGAAGAGAATTGCCACATGCAGCCCGGAAACCGCCACAATATGCCGGATTCCGCTGATGCGCAGCGCCGTCTCCTCTGCATAAGAGAGCTCCGACGTGTCGCCCAGCAGCAGGGATTTGGCGAAGGCTGCCGTATCCTCCGGGAAGCAGGCTTCCACAGCTTCTTTGGCCCGGGCGCCCAAACGCTGGGGAAGGTAACGCAGACGGTTCTCCTGCCCTGCCTCTATGGCGATAGCTCCTTTTGTGCTGAGCTGGGCGAAGATGCCCCGGCCAAAAGAAACGGCGTTCTGCTTAGAGCCGCCGGGCAGGGTCACCCGAATGCGGAAGTCTCCGCGGAGTATGTTGCCGGCCTGGGCCGTCTGTCCGTCTCCCAGATAGGCCTGCACACAGTAGCGTTTGCCGCCGATCTTCATTTCTGCCCGGACGCTCTGGCTATACAGCCCCGGCACGCTGTCGGCCTGGGCCGTCAATACGATTGGCAGGGTCTGTTCATCCAGGGCAAGCAGCGGCTCATAATAGGTCCTTTGTAAGGTAAGCAGCAGGCAGCTGCCCAGCAAAAGCCCCAGCGCCGCAGCCGCTGCCCGGCGCAGCCAGCGGAATCGCCGGGAAAGGACGGCAAGGCTCCCGGCCAGCAGAAGCGCTCCCGCCAGAAGCAGCGGCACAGCGTCCCACAGCAGCCAGAGCCCAACGCAGCAGCTCAAGGCAGCGCCTATGGAGAACCAGAACAGAGCGCGCATTTCGCCATCTCTCTTTCGCAAAAGGCGCAGCCGGTTGGGGCTGCGCCTAAAAATCCATGATTACACTTTCTGAGAAACGAAATCGTCGACCAGAGCCAGGGCGTTGTCCACCTTCACGGGGTCTTTGCCGCCGCCCATGGCACTGTCGGGCTTGCCGCCGCCACAGCCGCCGCACTCGGTGCAGACCAGCTTCACCAGCTCACCGGCCTTGATGCCCCGCTTCACAGCTTCCTTGCCGCAGACTGCCAGGAAGGTGGGCTTGTCGTCCTTGACAGAGGCCAGGACAGCTACAACACCGGGCTCACGGTCCCGCAGCATATCGCCCATCTGACGCAGCTTTGCAGCATCCGCCTTGGGCAGGACAACGGTCATGACCTTCAGGCCGCCAATCTCATGGGCACCGAACAGGAACCGCTCGGCATCGCCTGCGGCCTCCTTGGCCTTGTACTGCTCAATAACCTTCCGCAGTTCTTTGATCTCGTCCAGATGTCCCTGAAGCTTTCCGGCCAGCTCCATAGGCTTGACCTTCAGCCGTCCGGCAGCCTCGGTCAGCAGGCTCCGGTTGGTTTCCAGCTTTTTCAGGCACAGCTTACCGGTATAGGCCTCGATCCGGCGAACACCGGAGGCAACGCTGCCCTCGGACTCGATTTCAAAGGGGCCCACCTTGGCGGTATTGTCCAGATGGGTACCACCGCAGAACTCCACGGAGTAGCCGCTCATGTTGACCACCCGTACCACATCGCCGTACTTTTCGCTGAACAGGGCGGTGGCTCCCAGTTTCTTGGCTTCCTCAATGGGCATCTCCCGGGTCACAATGGGGTAGCCCTCCAAAATGGCGTTCTGAACAATGGAATTGACCTTGTTCAGTTCCTCCCGGGTCATGGGTGCGTAGTGGGTAAAGTCAAAGCGCAGGTAATCCGGCTCCACCAGAGAACCGGCCTGGTGGACGTGGTCGCCCAGAACGCTGCTCAGTGCCTTTTGCAGCAGATGGGTGGCAGAGTGGGCACGCATAATGGCCTTCCGGCGGTCCACATCGATGGAGGCGCAGACAATGTCCTCCACATGGATGGTGCCGCGGTTCAGCTTGCCATAGTGCAGGTACTTGCCGCCCTTGTCCTTCTGAACATTGGTGACCTCAAAGCGGCTCTCGCCCAGCATGATCACGCCGGTATCCGCCACCTGGCCGCCCATTTCCGCATAGAAGGGGGTCTTGTCCAGCACCAGAATGCCGCTCTCGCCGCCGGAAATGGCACCGGAGACCTCGTCCCCTACGCAGATGGCCAGGACCTTGCTCTCGCAGTTGAACACATCGTAGCCCACAAACTTGGTGGGGGTGTTGTCCAGTCCCAGGTCAATGCCTGCCCAGGCCAGATCGCCCAGCGCCTTCCGGGCCTCCCGGGCGCGGACCTTCTGCTCCTGCATGAGCTTTTCGAAGCCCGCCTGGTCCAGGGTCATGTCCTCGTCGGCCACCATCTCCAGGGTCAGGTCAATGGGGAAGCCATAGGTATCGTACAGCTTGAAGGCATCGGCACCGGAGAACTCGGTCTCGCCCTTGGCCTTGTGCTCGGCAAGCATGTCAGCAAAAATCTTCATACCGCCGTCGATGGTCCGGGCAAAGTTCTCTTCCTCCACCTTGACCACCTTGGTGATATAAGCAGCCCGCTCCCGCAGATAGGTATAGTGGCTCTCGTTCTCGTGGATAACGGTCTCCACCACCTCATGCAGGAAGGGGTGGTTCACACCCAGCAGCTTGCCGTGACGGGCAGCCCGCCGCAGCAGACGGCGCAGCACATAGCCCCGGCCCTCGTTGCTGGGCAGAACGCCGTCAGCGATCATAAAGGTAGATGCCCGGATATGGTCCGTGATGACCCGGAGAGAAACGTCCATCTTGACGCTCTGGCCGTAGGAAGCGCCGGTGATCTCAGTGACCTTGTTGGTAATGTTCATGACGGTATCCACATCGAAGAGGCTGTCTACATCCTGGCACACAACGGCCAGTCGCTCCAGGCCCATGCCGGTGTCGATATTCTTATGGGCAAGCTCTGTATAATTGCCGTTGCCGTCATTATTGAACTGGGAGAACACGTTGTTCCAGACTTCCATATACCGGTCGCAGTCGCAGCCCACGGTGCAGCCGGGCTTGCCGCAGCCATACTTCTCGCCACGGTCATAGTAGATTTCGCTACAAGGGCCGCAGGGACCGGAGCCGTGCTCCCAGAAATTGTCCTCCTTGCCGAAGCGGAAGATGCGATCGGCAGGCACGCCCACTTCCTTGTTCCAGATGTCGAAGGCCTCGTCATCGTCCACGTAGATGGAGGGGTACAGCCGGTCCTTGTCCAGGCCCACGACCTCGGTCAGGAACTCCCAGCTCCAGTGGATGGCTTCCCGCTTGAAGTAGTCGCCGAAGGAGAAGTTGCCCAGCATCTCAAAGTAAGTGCCGTGGCGGGCGGTCTTACCGATGTTCTCGATATCGCCGGTACGGATGCACTTCTGGCAGGTGCAGACTCTGTGACGGGGGGGCTCCACCTCACCGGTGAAGTAGGGCTTCATAGGCGCCATGCCGGAGTTGATCAGCAGCAGAGATGCGTCATTCTGAGGGATCAGGGAAAAGCTGGGCAGGCGCAAATGGCCCTTGCTCTCGAAGAAGGAGAGGAACATTTCCCGAAGTTCGTTTACGCCGTAAGGCTTTGTACTCATGGTTTTCTAACCTCCATTTTTTCTGCAAAACAAAAACCCCGCCCCCAAAATTTAGGGGCGAGGTAGAATTTACCCGCGGTACCACCCTAATTTACCCAAAAATGGGCATCTTAGACGCTCTATAACGGGAGCTCCCGCCCCGGTCCTCCCGGGTGACGCAGGAAGTGGCGTGCAGCCGAACACCGAAGGGCTTTCACCGTCCCCTTCTCTCTAAAGGTGCCAAACGCTGCTTGGTTTCCGCATTGTCTTTGCATATCGTGGTTATTCTAACCACATTCCGATCATTTGTCAATAGGAAAAGCAAAAAATCAGGCATTTTGCGCAGATCCGGCTCAGGCTTTCTTTTCATCCGAAACTACCTCTGGAAAAACATGCAGCCATATGCTATATTGGGCGCAAAGGAGGAATGCACAGATGCTTGCCTATATGTCGCTTATGGATTCAGCGGATGACAAGTCGAAATTTGAGCGGGTCTATCAGAGCTACAAGGGTCTCATGTTCTACACCGCCAACAGGATTCTGAACAACCCCCAGGATGCTGAGGATGCCGTACATACTGCCTTTGTCAAGATCGCGGAAAATATTTCAAAAATTCAGGAAGCAGTGTGTCCAAAAACGAAGGTCTTCGTCGTTACTATTGTTGAGAATACCGCAATCGATCTCTATCGGAAGAAAAAACGGCTGAACATCATTGATTTTCCGGAAGGGCTGCCCGAAGCCCCTGTTGATCTTGATGGCGGGACAATGCTGGCTGCCTGCATGGCGCGGCTGCCTGTCCGGTACCGACAGGTGCTTTTGCTGAAATACAGCTATGGATTCTCCAATAAGGAGCTGGCAAAGCTCCTGGGCGTCACGGAAGCAAACGCCATCAAGCTGGGTCAGCGCGCCAAGCAAAAATTTCAGGAATTGTGCGAAGAAGAGGGGGTACTGCCATAATGGACGATTTTTTCAAACAGGCTGCAGAGGAATATCTGAACGCCCTCAGCAACAGTCTCCCTCAGCCGGAAGACTGTCGGCATAGCTTTGGCAAGCGCTTTGAAAAGCGGATGCGACTCCTGATTACAAAGACTCTGCACCCTGTGCGGACCGCCATGCTCCGGGCCGCTGCCAGCTTCGCCGCCGTTCTGCTGCTGTTCGGGTCCGTTCTGGCCGTAGACGCGGACGCCCGGAAAGCGTTCCTCGGATGGATGGAGAAACGCTTTGACACATATATATTCTTTTCCGCCAGCGGGAAAACACACAATTCCGTACAGGCCGAGTATTCTTTGGGATGGGTGCCGGAAGAGTATCGTTTCGAGAAAATTCTTGACGTAGCAAATGGTCAAATCATTTTGTACGTTAATGACAACGGTGACTATTTCTCTTTCTCATACCTTTTCACATCTACAAGTTCAAACCTTTACATCTTTTTCCTTGACGAATATGATACCAAAGACGTTTCTGTTAACGGTATACCAGGCACGCTGTACCTTTCGCACGATAAGGCAGAAGGTGCAGAATTGATATGGCAGGATGCGGACGGAACGCTGTTTGAACTAAGTGGAAATTGCGAGGAATCTGAATTGATTCTTGCCGCCGAAAGCGCTCAGAAAATAAAATAAAAATTTTTTCTATGGCGTCCATAATTGACATCCATAATCGTTACAGTATATAGAACAGAGAAAAGGAGGTGAACAAATGAAGAAGTCAACCTTCGCAGCATTTTTAATTCTTTTGCTGTTGATTCCTGTTTCAGCACAGGCTTCACAACGCGGAGTAGCTGTATCACCCAATAGGTTTCTTTCCGAGTGGAACAACCGGTACAGAACCATATGGAGTCAGACTTTCCGGTGGTTCAGCCCACAATCTGACTATAACTACAGAAAATGTCCCCACTGGAATGTATTGGATCTACGTCTACAACAACGGTGACTATTCAGCCAATGGAGTGATTCAATACTCTGTCTCAGAGTAACAAAAGGTTGCCTCCTTACTGGGACTTAAAATCTTGCAATTCTGGCAGGCGGAAAATGCCATCTGCCAGAATTGCTTACGGAGAGGTAAAGCTTATGAAAAAAGGTACTCCTCACATCGATTATCTGCCTTTGATTGGCTGCCTGATCCTGGTCATCGATCCATTGTTGGTCTTTTTCCCCAGCGTCAGCGGCCTTCACGTCATCCGAACTATGGCATTCCCGATTTTTGCCTACCTCCTGGTTGAAGCATATGGGGACGGTGCGCATTTTTCACGGCTTGTGCAAAAATTACTGATCCTTGCCATAGCCTTTGAAATTCCATTTGATTTGAATCAAACATGGAAGCCCTTTAACTTTCAGATGAACAATCTGTTCTTTACGCTGTTTTGCGGACTTCTGATGTTGGGTGTTCTAAGTCAAAAGTGGAATGCTGCGCTGAAAATTGGAGCCGTCGCTGCAATTGCCGCCCTCAGCTGTCTGCTGCATTTTGAATACGGACCGTGTGGAATTTTGACAGTCCTGTTATTTTACACAACACGATCTGCAAAATGGAAATATGTTCTGCAAATCTGTGGACTTCTGATTCTTTCATGTCTTTACGCACAGGTGGCCGTGAGAAGCGAAGTGATTTGGATGACAGCTCCCGGCGTTATCTCGCTCCCATCCGGCTCGCACATAGACGCACAATTTTTTTCCGCACTGTCTCTTATCCCGATTTTCCTCTGCACTAGGAATGGAAACGTTTCCAGCAAAAATTACACAGTATATTGTTGTCTCCCATTGGCATATCTTGGAATCTATCTGTGCCGCAGAGTGATTATGGGGTTCTGATGTGAACCGAAGCAGCTTAATAAACCAATTTCTTTCAAGAAAGCACCGTCCTAACATAAAATCCCCCTAAAGCAGCCCAGGGAAAACCAAAGTCTGCTTTAGGGGGAAATTCTATGCTAAAATTGCTTCAGCCGTCAGGATGCCGTCAATGGCGGCGGACATGATGCCCCCGGCATAGCCCGCGCCCTCTCCCGTGGGGTAGAGCCCCCGGATGGCGGACTGCCGGGTCTCGTCCCGGAGAATGCGCACCGGGGAGGAGCTGCGGGTCTCAGGGGCGGTGAGCACCGCGTCCGGGTCGGCAAAGCCATGCAGCTTCCTGTCTAGCTCCGGCAGGGCCTGGGCAAGTGGGCCCGTGATGCATTCCGGAAGGCAGTCATGAAGATCACACCAGGTAACACCTGGACGGTAGGTGGGCTTCACACTGCCGGGGCCGCTGCTGGGTCTCCCTGCCAGAAAGTCCTCTACCCGCTGGGCAGGGGCGCAATAGCTGTCTGTGAGCCGATAGGCAGCCTGCTCTATCTGACGCTGCCAGTACATCCCGCCCAAGGGGCCTTTTTCCGGAAAAATAGCGGGGTTTACGGTCACCAGCAAGGCCGCATTGGCGTTCTCCCCGTCCCGGTCCGCGTAGCTCATGCCGTTGGTCACGGTGCGGCCCTCTTCCGAAGCTGCCGCCACCACGAAGCCGCCGGGGCACATGCAGAAGGTATACACCGTTCCGTCCTCCAGGTGCTGCACCAGCTTGTAGTCCGCCGGGGGTAGATGTGCATTCTGCCCGCCGTACTGGGCCTCGTTGATTTTTTCCTGCCGCTGCTCGATGCGCACACCCATGGCAAAGGGCTTCGGCTCCATGGGGATGCCCCGGGAAAGCAGGGTCTCGAAGGTATCCCGGGCGCTGTGGCCAATGGCAAGAATGGCCCTGTCGCAGGGAATCTCCTCCCCGCTTGCCAGCTTCACGCCGGATAGCCGATCTCCCTCCAGCAGGAAATCCGTCACCCGGCTTTGGAAGTGCACCTCGCCCCCCAGGGCGATGATCTTTTTGCGGAGATTCTGCACCACCTCCAGCAGCACATCCGTGCCCACATGGGGTTTGGCGTCATAGAGGATATTCTCCCGGGCTCCAAAAGCCACAAATTGCTCCAAAATCCAGTGAATTCTGGGATTGCTGACGCCGGTGTTCAGCTTGCCATCCGAAAAGGTCCCCGCGCCGCCCTCGCCGAACTGGACGTTGCTTTTGGCGTCCAGGGTTCCGTTCTTCCAGAAGGCCGCCACCTTTTCATGGCGGGAAATTGCGTCCTCCCCCCGCTCCAGGACGATGGGCCGCTGGCCTGCCTGAGCTAAGATCAGGGCGGCAAACATTCCGGCAGGGCCGAAGCCGATGACCACCGGCCGCTTCTCCCGTTCCGGCTGCCGTTTCGGGGGCTTATAAAGCTCTGTGGGAGCCGGAGTCACCTTTTTGCTGCCGCATTTTTTCAGAATTTTCCCTTCGCCGCTTTTCAGTGCCACGTCTACGGTATAAATAAACTTCACGTCCGGCTTTTTCCGGGCGTCCACAGACCGGCGGACCAGGCTGACGCTCTGGATCTCCGAGGCGGAAATACGCAGATTTTTTGCCGCTTCAAAAAGCAGCGACGTCACGTCCTGTTCCGGCCCCATGGCAATGTCTCGAATTCTCAGCATGATTCTGCCTCCCCTGCGTGCATTCCCGCCAGGCTGCCGGAGCTCCAGGCCCATTGCAAATTGTAGCCGCCGCAGTCTCCGTCCACATCCAGCACCTCACCGCAGGCATAGAGCCCAGGCACCAGCTTGCTCTCCATGGTCTTTTCGTCAAATTCCGCCGTTACAATGCCCCCCGCCGTGACCTGGGCGCTGTCCATACCCAGGGGCTCCGTCAGATGCACCCGGAAGCACTTGGCATTTGCCGCCGCCTGGTGCAGGGCCTTTTCCGGCAGCTGGGCAATGGGCGTATTGAGGCCGATGCCTGTCTCCTGCACCAGCACCCGGCCAAGCCGGTTGTGAAGGATGCCCGTAAACAGCTCCCCGGCATTCAGGCCCGTTTTCCGCCGGGCAAGCAGCATCTCCGCCAGAGCCTGCTCGGTCAGCTGGGGCAGCAGGTCCAGGCAGCAGAACCAATCCCCTTTTCTCTGGCACACATCCCGGGAAATCTCAAAAATCACCGGGCCGGACAGGCCGTATTCCGTGAACTGGATTTCGCCGCTGCTTTCGGACCAGGGTTCTCCATCCCTGGAAATCTCCGCCCGACACTCCGCCCGGACGCCTTTCAGAGCGCTGACCCCGGGCCAGTCGGTTTTCAGCTGGACCAATGTGGGGCGCAGACGGGTGCAGCCATGGCCCATGGAACGCAGCAGCTTATAGCCGGACATGGAGCCGCCAAGCTTCGTGCCTGCCAGGCCGCCGCAGGCAATGATCAGCTTATCACAGTGCAGGGATTCGCCGCCGGTCTCAAGGGTGAAGCCTGTGGCTTCCCTCCGGACTTTTTGAATCTCACAGCCGGTTTTCAGGGTGATATTGGGCTTTTCCAATGCAAACCGCAGCACATCCACCACGGAATTGGCCTGATCTGAAAAAGGATAGACCCGTCCGGAGGCTTCCGCCACAGTCAGCAGCCCCAGCTCCCGAAACCAGGCAAGGGTGCGCTCCGGGGAGAACTGTTCCAGGGCATAGCGGGAAAAGGCCGCGTCATCTCCATGGTAGCCACCCTGGGCGGCATGGAGATTGGTCAGATTGCACCTGCCGTTGCCGGTTGCCTGGAGCTTTCTGCCCACCCGGGCCTGCCGCTCCAGCAGGATCACCCGGCATGCCGGATTCTCCGCCGCCCGCAGCGCCGCCGCCATACCGGAAGCACCGCCGCCAATAATACCAACGATCATATTTCGTTCCTCATTTTCCTTCGTTTCTGGTTATTATACACGATTTTGCCCCAAGGTACAAGAAAAACTTCTTCCCAGCGGGGCGAATCTATGCTATAATGGAAAAAGGTGATGCTATGGAACGCAGTGGAATTGAAAGAATCGCAAAAAATCCAGAGGACCGGCTTTTGCTTGCCAAGCTCTGGGACAAAATAAATGCCGGAGTCCGCAAAAATATTCCGGCCAATACCTGTTTCCTGGCTCCCAGGGAGCTGGAGCTGGCAGGCTTTCTCTTTGGGAATCTGCCGGGGCTGTACCGTTTCGGAGGCTACGAGGATGCGGAGCGGAAAATGCTTGTGTACCTTCCCGACTACCTGGAGGAAAGTGCCCTATATGAAGACGACAGCCCTCTGTGCTGCCTGGAGGCAAGCTTCTTTGAAGCGGACAAGCTGAGCCACCGGGATTTTCTTGGTGCGCTGATGGGCGCGGGCATTGCCCGGGAAACCGTGGGGGATATCTGCGTGGAGCCGGGCCGGTGTCTGTTTTTTGTGACCGCCGAGATCACGCCCTATGTGCTGGACAATCTCCGGGAGGCGGGCCGGACAAAGCTGCACCTCAAGCAGCTGCCCCTGCTGGGGCTTTCCATGCCGGAGCCGGAATTTCAGGAGATTCGGGACACCATGGCATCCATTCGGCTGGACAGCGTGATTGCCTCCGGCTTCCGCATTGGCCGGTCTCTGGCTTCGGACTATGTAAACGCCGGGAAGGTGAGCATTGACGGTCTGCCCTGTGAAAAGCCGGACAAGACCGTTTCCGAAGGGGCCAAAATCTCCGTCCGGGGGCTGGGAAAAATCAAGCTCTCCCAAATCGGAGGAAGGACAAAGAAGGACCGCATCGCGGTCACCATTCAGAAATATGTGTGAGGAATCCGTTATGAATATGAATGAAGTCATTGCCAGGATCAACGCTCTGGCAAAAAAAGCAAAGGAAGGCCCTCTGACGGAGGAGGAGCAGGCCGAACGAGACAAGCTGCGCCGCATCTATATTGACTCCGTCAAGGCCAATCTGGTGGGGCAGCTGGAAAACACCTACATTTTGCAGCCCGACGGCACCAAAAAGAAGGTCACGAAGAAATAATGGATATTCGTTCCGAAATTGAATTATTCACTCCGGGCTGCGAACAGGAGCAGCGGGACAAGGCCCAGATGCTTTCCTGGCTGGATTCCACACCAGACCCCTTTACCAGGGCGAATACCGTCGGCCACTTTTCGGCCTCCTCCTGGATCGTCAGCCCGGACCGGCAGCAGGTGCTTTTGATTTATCACAACATATACCGTTCCTGGGCCTGGACCGGCGGCCATGCCGACGGGGAAAGGGACCTTCTGGCCGTGGCCCTGCGGGAAGCCCGGGAGGAAAGCGGGCTTGAAACCCTGCGGGTGCTGAAAGACGGCATCTTTTCTCTGGAAACCCTGACGGTAGACGGCCATATCAAGCGGGGAAGCTATGTTTCCAGCCATCTGCACCTGAATGTAACCTATCTTCTGGAGGCAGACCCCAGGGAACCGCTTCGCATGAAGCCAGACGAAAACAGCGGCGTTGCCTGGTTCCCCGTATCCCAGGTAGCCGAAAGGGTCACGGAGCCCTGGATGAACCGCTGGGTCTATCAAAAGCTAATGGAAAGAGTGCGCGCATTGGGCGCGTAATATGGAGAAATACATGGAATTTTTACCCATCACCAAGCAGGAAATGCTGGAGCGCGGCATTGCGCAGCCGGACTTTGTCTACGTCATTGGCGACGCCTACGTAGACCACCCCTCCTTTGGCCACGCCATCATCAGCCGCATTCTGGAAAACCACGGCTACAGCGTGGTCATCATCTCTCAGCCGGACTGGCGCAACCCCAAGTCCATCGACATCTTCGGTCGCCCCAGGCTGGGCTTTCTGGTCAGCGGCGGCAACATGGACTCCATGGTCAACCACTATTCCGTCACCCGGCACCGCCGGAAGACGGACTCCTTCACCCCCGGCGGCGTCATGGGCAAGCGCCCGGACTACGCCACCGTCGTCTACTGCAATCTCATCCGGCAGACCTACAAGGATGTACCCATTCTCATTGGCGGCATTGAGGCCAGCCTGCGCCGCCTGGCCCACTACGACTACTGGTCCGATGCCATGAAGCGTTCCATCCTCCTGGATTCCCAGGCGGACCTGCTGATGTACGGCATGGGTGAGCGCAGCGTCGTGGAAATTGCGGACGCCCTGAACGCCGGTATGGACGTGAAGGACATCACCTATATCGACGGCACGGTCTTTAAGTGCAGGGAGCTGGACGAAAGTCTGCCCACGATTATTTTGCCCGGCTACGAAGAGCTGCAAAAAAACAAGCGCACCTACGCCGAGTCCTTCAAGATCCAGTACGGCAACTGTGATCCTTTCACCGCCAAGCGGCTGGCCGAGCCCTACGGGAAGGAATATGTGGTGCAGAACCCGCCCCAGAAGCCCCTGACCATGGAGGAAATGGACGCGGTCTATGACCTGCCCTACTGCCGGGCCTATCATCCCAGCTATGAAAAACTGGGAGGCGTGCCCGCCATTGAGGAGGTCAAGTTCAGCCTGGTCAGCAACCGGGGGTGCTTCGGCGCCTGCTCCTTCTGCGCCCTGACCTTCCACCAGGGCCGTATCGTCCAGGTGAGAAGCCACGAATCCATTCTGGCCGAGGCAGAAAAAATGGTCAAAGACCCGGACTTCAAGGGCTACATCCACGATGTGGGCGGCCCCACCGCCAACTTCCGGCACCCTGCCTGCGAAAAGCAGATGACCAAGGGTGCCTGCGGCGGACGGCAGTGCCTCTACCCCACCCCCTGCAAGAATATGAACGCCGACCACAGCGATTATGTGGCGCTGCTACGCAAGCTCCGGAAAATTCCCGGTGTCAAGAAGGTCTTCGTTCGCAGCGGCATTCGCTTTGACTATCTTTTGGCCGACTCCAAGGACACCTTCTTCCGGGAGCTGGTGCAGTACCACATCTCCGGGCAGCTGAAGGTCGCCCCGGAGCACGTGTCCGATGCGGTGCTCTGCCGCATGGGCAAGCCCAGGAACGCGGTATACAATCGGTTTGTGGACAAATATTTTGCTTTGAACAAGCAGTACAATATGAACCAGTTTCTGGTGCCCTATCTCATGTCCAGCCATCCCGGCTCTACCATGAAGGAGGCCGTGGAGCTGGCGGAGTACATCCGGGATATGGGCTACAATCCGGAGCAGGTGCAGGACTTCTACCCCACCCCCTCTACCCTGTCCACCGTCATGTACTACACCGGCCTTGACCCCCGGACCATGGAGAAGGTCTATGTCCCCACGGACCCCCACGAGAAGGCCATGCAGCGGGCGCTGATCCAGTACCGGAATCCCAAAAACTATTATCTGGTGAAAGAGGCGCTGATCGCAGCTCACCGGGAGGATCTGATCGGTTCCGGCCCCAAGTGCCTGATTCGGGCTGTTCCGCCCAGAAGCGGCGGCTACACCTCCGCCTCCAAGGCCCCGGGAAAGCCTGCCAAGTCTGCTGCATCCGGCAAGGGAAATAACGCAAAAGGCGGAACTGTCCAAAAGGCCGGAAGGAACACCGGGAAAGCCCCTGCCGCCCATTCCGCAAAGACAAGCAGGAACGCCCGTCCCGCATCTTCCGGTAAGAAGCGCTGACAGACAGTGTAATTTTCCCGTTTTGCACATATTCCGGAAATTTTCCTGATGTTTTTGGATTTTGGCTTCCACTTGCTGTATTTTCAATACAATAAATCGGAATTTATAAAGGAGAATATTGATGAAACTATTTTTATGTTCGCACTTTTCAAGTGTGGGAAGTCTGATAAAGGAAGAAATTGAAAATAAGAAAGTCGCATTTATTCCAACAG